>Ga0307486_1000663_pt1 | contig 29787 bp, 27 predicted proteins | sample CBIW02metaG_FD_203663 | JGI IMG/M metagenome (GOLD analysis project Ga0307486, IMG submission 203663) | Sea-ice brine microbial communities from Beaufort Sea near Barrow, Alaska, United States - CBIW 0.2 | ecosystem: Environmental > Aquatic > Marine > Coastal | place: USA: Alaska | collected... | reverse complement strand
TGTTGTTTTTTTATTGTAGGGGCGGACGGCCGTCCGCCCCTACAATAAAAAATTTCAAAGGTTCTGTTTACTATTCCCTTTGGCAATACTGTCAAGTAGTGCCTTTCTAATTTCCAATTCAATAATTATCCATTTGGTTCATTCTCAATCATCATTTTTTTCTTTGCGTCCTTGGCGTTTTTTTTTCTTTGCGCACTTTGCGGTTAAAAAAGAACGAACCGCAATATCCTAAAACATAATCATTCCAAAGCGCAATCCGCGTAATCCATTTTAAATCCGTATAATCTGTGTTTTCCACCAATCCGCGTAATCCATTTTAATTCGTGTAATTCGTTTTAATCCGTGTAATTCGTGTAATTCGTTTTAATTCGCGCAATTCGTATTTTCTCGGTTTAATTCGTGCAATTCGTGTTTTCAATCAACAAACCAATTTCATTCATGTTTGCAGATTGGAACCCGTACTTCTCTTTACAACTCAAATAATGGTTTAGGATTTCTTTTAGATCGGCTAAGTTTTCAACCGGATTGTTTCCGAAATTATGAGGATGCCACCACAAATGGTAAATCTCATTATTTTTTGCTGCGGCAGTCATTTCCGATTTGATCCTTTTCAATTTTAAGCCGTTGAGAAATTTATTTGCAGAATAAGGACGCAATAACCTGCTCGCCTTTTGAGCTAAGGGTTTTCCTTTTTCAACATTCAAGTTAGATAACTTATAAGATTTATTATTGGGACCTATATACGCATCCCCGGTCCTGAATATCTTATTTTTTAAGGAATCATTTTGGGTGTCTTTCCAATACCAATCGGTCGGATTGGAACGCACATTTTCGATTCCCAAATCATAACAAACTTTTAGATACTCTTCATTGAACTGATTTCTCGGAAATACCAGGGATTTAAGCGAAATTCCCATTTGTTTGGCGAGTTTAATTGATCTTTCCAGATCGGCTTTAAAGGAGGCTAACGTCTGACCTTCCTCCAAGCAGTAGTAATGCGAATAGGTATGGGTCCCAATTTCCTGATGGGGTGTATTTTGGATTTGCTGGATCAGATCCTTTGCGAAACAAAAAAATTCTGTCTCCGGCGAATTTAATGCTTTGCCATAATCGTAAGCTGAAAGATCGGTATTTTTATAATTTGGCAAGATTTCAGGTATATTACTCTTCCATTCTTCCCAATTATTATTGAACAACATTCCCACCGTTGCCCAGGTGGAATGAATTTGAGCTTCCAAAAACAAATCTAAAATTTCCGGAATAACCTTTCGCGTATTTTTGAAGTATGTTTCCTTTTCTTTATGATCCACCTTATCAAAAACTCCCCAAAGAAGTTCGAGATCCAATGATATTACTAAAAAACCGTTGTCGCGCATTCGTGATTCGTTAATTCGTTAATTTGGGATTAGTTAACTGGTTTATTGGTGATTTGTTAATTCGTTAATTCGTGATTCGTTAATTGGTTGATTCGTTGTCTAGTGACTCGATTTCACCAAGTCCCACTTTCACATAAGTCCCAAGTCCTATGTCACATCAAGCGCAGTCGAGATGTCACCCGTCCCCAAGATCCATTTTCACCTAAGTCCTAATTCCTATGTCACATCGAGCGCAGTCGAGATGTCTTTCTTCAACTCAAGTTCCCTAATGCGTTTAAACTTTCTCAACCTCATGATCTTATCATACTTTTTCTGGGCCAGGTAATAATAGATCACAAAAAAAGCAAAATACATTACCATGGATTTTTGTCTCATAATAATCCCTAAATTGGACATCACGAAAGTCATTGCGAAGGAAGAAAGGAAAAATACCACCAGACTCATCTTTACAACTACCGTTGAATTTTTTATAAATGTGATAAAATCCTTTTTTAAAATTTTTACAAATAACAATAAATACATCAGGTTTTCTACCGAAGTAATGAGCCCAAGGATACCGGGCGCGTCAAAAAACAATGGACGGAACCAAAAGGTGAATAATTTAACAGGCAGAGGATAACTGGACATATCCACTCCGGATCCAGAGGAACTTAATGATTCCGATCTGTCTGCAGAAAAATCTTCAAAACCTTCCACCAGATCCTCGGAACCTTCCAATCCTGCAACACCCAGGATGGTATCCTGAACCAGCACTAATCCTCCTATCAGGGCAATATAAATGAATAATTTCCTGCCAAATGATATTTTTTCCTTCCCGCTCATATAGCCCAAAACGGTTCCTACTGCCACAAACATAAATACGTGGGGACGTATATAATAAATAAGCAGCGAACCCAAAATTAAGGGAACAAGTCTGGACTTCGGAGTTTTTATAGCATAAGCAAACATCATCAATCCCAAAAAAATAGGGGCTCCTTTTCCCAAAGAAGCGGTCCAGAAGTGCATATTGGGAAAAAACAGGATAAGGGTAAGCAGATCAAAATTTTTAAAAACGGTAATCTTAACCGGAATATTTTCCCTGAAGAAAAGATAAGCATATACAAACCCAAGATACCCCATCCAGGCGAAAAGCACCATCATCATTTCATAGTTGAAGCCTAAAAAATTGATGAAGGGATAAGCCATAAAATCTATAAAAGTAGTACTGGTTCCAAAAAAATCAAGCCAATTCCAATCTTCTCTCTGTGGCCTGTCAAAGTATGCTTTAGAATCTGATCGATTAAAAATCGTATAAGAGTAATAGATCCCCAAAAAAACAATATGATACCAAAAAAGTTGATTCATCAGTCTTTTTGAAAAGAAGGAATGTTTTTTAGACAGGGAGCTAAAAAGTCCCTGTGTAATAACAAATAGTACTAATATTAAAAAAAATGCTCCAAGCATGTTAAAATAATTCTAGATCCCCTAAAGTGTAGGACCAATTGTTAAGCTGTAATAATTCCTGATTTAAATTTAAATCCAAATTTACATTTCTAAAGGTTAAAACTGGACCAAAATTTCCGGAAAATCCCAAACCCGAACTTAATCCTGCGGAAGAAATAATGTGTGCCCCAAATTTTTTGCTGAATTCCTTTACGGCTTTATTAATTTTTTGCAGACCGGAATCATTGGAATAAATATGTTCTGCTATTCGAAGTTCCTTAATAAATTTGTGTTCTTTTATATATGCTGCCAGATAAAAATCCTGATCTGCCTTAACCTCATATTTTTGTAAAGGATTATTTTCATAACGCCATAAAAGATATTCCGGAGACTTTAACGTGAATAATTTATTTTCCCCGGCTTTTAATCTATTATAAGTTGAAAGTAAATTGCCTAATTGGTCTTCAACACAATTATTATTTATCGTATAAGATTTAACTGTTTTATTATCAAACCAGTTTAAAGGATTCGCTGGCTTTACCCGGATCTTTAATTTATTCACTTCCTTCCACCCCATTTTCAGATATCCGGGCAAACTTTGGGTATTGGGGGTGTTAAAAATAAAATCATCGTTTTGTTCTTCAGCAATTTCAATTGCCCTCAAGTTAAGTTTTTTAAAAATTCCTTTTCCCTGATGGTCCGGGTGGGTTGCTGTATCTACCGCCCTAAATGCTGAAAAGACTTTTTTTCCTAATTGCCATTTCCACCGCATCAAAGCCCGAAGTCCAATAATCTCATCATTTTCCACCGCCACCAAAACCAGGGATTTCCCGAAGAGGTTATCCACATGCTTGTATCTCCACACTTCTTCCGTCTTTTTTGAAGAAGTTTCTCCAAGACTGGATTTTAGCACTTCTAAAATTTCCGGTATGTCCAGCTCTGTGGCTTCTCTAATTAGCATTCTCGATGATTCGGGATTTGTTGATTTGTTGATTTGTTGATTTGTTGATTTGTTGATTTGTTGATTTGTTGATTTGTTGATTTGTTTACCCCCCGCCCCCCTAAAGGGGGAGAAGGAGATTGATGATTCGTTAGTTTGTGAATTGGTTAATTGGTTAATTATTAAATTTAGTTTGAAAGTATTCTGTTTACGGTTTATTTTCGATTTATTATTCCAAATAACACAATATTACTTCCACAAAGGCTCAATTCATCACTTCGTCACTACATTACTAATTAACGCCCGATGCCGGAGCCAAATCCCACTATCAAAAGCTTCATTTACTCCCCCTTCGGGGGTTGGGGGGCTAACGAATCATAAATCTCCTCCAAAGAATCCACCATCCTTTTCAGGCTAAACGAATTCACCGCGCGTTCACGAGCTGCTTTTTTAAAGTCCTGTAACTTTTCAGGATCGTCAATTAAAATCTGACATAATCCGGAAAGTTTTGGCCATTCCTCCACTTGGCAGGTTAAGCCATCTTTTCCATTTCTAATAACCTCCTTAATCCCTCCTGCATCTGTAGAAACAATGGCACATTCCATACTCATAGCTTCCAAAAGCGCAATGGGCAGGCCTTCAAAGGAGCTGCTCATCATAAAAATATCCATTGCAGAAAAATAGGGTTTAACATCGGTTTTTAAACCAGGGAAGAATACTTTTTTTTCTAATTTCAATTTAATCAATTCAACTTTTATCTCCTCTTCCAACGGTCCGGCACCGACAATTATTCCATATACCTTTGAATTTTTGGTTTCAATTTCCTTAAAAACCTGTAACCATTCAACAAGTCTTTTCTGAAACCGGAAAACAGCCACATTTCCTATGACCAAGGCATCTTCCGGAATGCCCAATTCCCGTTTTACAGCACTTCCGGCAGCGATATCCCTTCTGAAATCATCCGTATTCGCACCATTTAAAAGGGTTTTAACCGGGATTTTTGGGTTGATGTTCTTTTTTATGGAATTGGTGACATCTTCTGAAACCCCCAAAGCCAGGCTCTGGGAATTGAAGGTCAATTTATTGATCATTTTGGTGGCAATGTGATAACGTTCCTGCATATTATGCTCAGTATAAACAACCGGAATTTTAGTCTTGGCAAAAACCAGTCTTCCCAAAAATCCGGCCCAGGGCAAATGACAATGTATTAAATCTATTTCATTTGTTTTGCAATACTCAATTACCCCTGAATACTGTTGCAATAATTTTATATTGTTGGATGCCGAAAAACAAGTCACCTTCCCTCCTGCACTTTCAAGTGCCTCTACCATCTGGTTCTTCCAGGGAAGAAAATAGATAGTGTGAAACTCAAATTTGGAAGTATCGTGTATTTTTAAGGTTTCAGGCAACAACATCTCTGCCCCGCCACGGCCTAAGGATTTTATGATGTGAAGGATCTTTATTTTATTCATACCATGTCTTAGCCAACCGGCATTTTTTTATTCAAATTAATCTACAAAACTAAGCCTTTAAGACATTAAAACAAGATAATAAAGGTTGAAGATTGTTTAATAAAAAATGAAATATCATTTATTGTCTGATGCAATTAAATTTTGATATAGGCTCTCAAATTTCTTAGCAGTTATTTCCGAATCGAAACCTTTAGATATCATTTTATAAGCATTTTCCCCAAAATCCTTTCTCAATTTAGAATTATACATTAATTCTATTAATTTCTCTTTAAACTCATCTTCATTAAATTCCTCTATTAAAAAACCAGTCTGTCCATTTATTAAAACCTCCGATACCCCACCTACATTGGTAGAAATTGAAGGGATTTTCTGAGTTCCTGCTTCCAAAATAACACCGGGAACCCCTTCTATTTTACTGCAAAGGACAAGACAGTCTGATGCGGCCAAAAGTTCAGGAATATCCTTTCTAAATCCCAAAAAAAAGATGTTTTGAGATAAACCTTTTTGCTTTGCAATTTGCTTAGTTTTTTGAAGTAGAATTCCGCTTCCCACACAAACCAGTTTGATATCTGAATGCTCATGTTTTAATTCATCAAAAATATTCAATAGGAACTCGTGATTCTTTTCAGGACTAAAATTTCCTATATGCAAGGCTATTTTAGATTTTATATGAATCCCGAGATCCTTTCTTAACTCCTCATAAAGATTTAATCTATCTACATCCTTTACAGTTATACTTCTTCTTATTACTTCAGTCCTTGTTTTGGGGTAATTATATGTTTTAATGAAATCTGCCATAGCTTCATCTCCAACGGAGGTCACATAAGCTATACGATTAAACATTTTTTTATAAATTTGTTTTTTTGGTTTGCTTGAAATCCATTCACTAATAATACTTATATTTCTGTAAACTAGAGGAACTTTCTTGAAAAATAAGGAGGCAGTTACAGTATATTTAAGAGTATCAGATCCATTACACTGAATAACATCAGGCTTAATTTCATTTACGAGCTTAATGATTTTATTTACTATCTCAAATGAAAATTTGCTATTCTTAGCAGAAACCAGATCCCTATTATCAGCACTTTCCACTCTTAAAACATCCTTATCATTTTCATACAAACCAACAAATATAACATCATGCCCTAGTTTAATTAATTGATCACTAAGATCCGCTGCAAAAAGTTCAGCTCCTCTATACTGCCTTTTTGTAACTAACTGAAGAATTTTCATTCTATGCTTAGGTACTTGTACTTTATTAGGCAAAGTTAAAATCTCATTATAACATCGTTCGAACCTGAGAGCAATTTTATCATTCGAAAAGTTTTGAGTTACCATTCTTTTAGCAGTCTCCTTTATTAATTTAACCTCTTCGTTGTTTTTTAAATTCACTTTCAAAAATTTCAAAAAGGAAACCTCATCATTTTTAGCTACTAACCAACCGGTTTTACCATTCACAACAATTTCGCTAATTCCACCAACATTATAAGCAATGACTGGAATTTCACAAAACATGGCCTCTAATATCACAGCAGGTAAACCTTCAATTATACTAGGAAGGATAAAAACATTCGCTTCCTTTATATAGGACAGAGGATTATTAACAAAGCCATAAAATGTGATTTTTGAGTTTAATCTCATTTTATTAACCTCTTTTTCAATCTCAGGTTTCAAAGGACCATCTCCTATAAGATGCAGATGAACCCTTTGGTTTGAATTTACGAGAGCCTGAAATATTCTTAATAGTCCTACATGATTTTTTTCAAAAGTAAAACCTCCAACATGAACAATATGTTGACAATCCACAGGTTTTAGCTCTATTTTTTCAATTTCTGAAATCGTTTCCAATCCTACAGGAATTACAGTAGTTTTACCTGTTAAAAATGGGAAATGAATTAAAATGTCCTTTTCTGATGCCTGGGAAACTGAGATAACATATTCAATATTTTTATAAAAGAAAGTATTAATTCTCTTTTGAAAAGGGGATTTTAAATAGCGTCCAACTTCACTCGCGTTTCTAGAAACAATAGGCACTTTCCAACCAAATATTTTTTTTGAGAAAACAGCATATTTCAGGGTATCGCCTGCATTGACTTGCACAATATCAGGCTGAAACCGGTCAATTATATTTGAGAGTCTTTTCCACGCTTTAAAATCAAAAAATCTGGATTGTGAAGAAGCTTCTAAAGTATCAATAATTCCGTTGAAAGGAAGATCAGCTTCACCGTTGTATAGGGCAATAATTTTTATTTCATGCCCTAACTTTAAAAGGTGATTGGATAATTGACAAGCAAAGGTTTCTGCTCCTCTATTTTGAGATTTTTGAATGAGTTGAAGGATTTTCATTCTTCTAAAATTTTATTTATATATCCTTTACTTCCCTTATTACTTACAATTTTTGCTGGATTACCCACTACAACTGAATGTTCCGGAACATCAAAATTAACAAAAGTTAAAGGACCAATTAATACATCATCTCCAATTTTAATATTTCCAACTACTACAGAATTGGGTCCAATCAAGACTCTATTACCTATTCCCGGTGATCCTTTTCTTTTACCTCTACTTTCATTACCAATTGTTACACCTTGCATAATATTGCAATTTTGCCCTATAATTACATTTTGGTTGATAATAATAATATTCATAAAATGTCCCAAATATAATCCTCCTCCAAAATTACATTTATGTGGAATTTCAATATTTCTATTCTTGCTTAATATTTTAAACCAAAGCCTGAAGAAAAAACCTAAAAAACTTTTACGGGGATACTTAGAGCACATACGATATAAAAACATGAAGCGTGCACCAGAATGCGAAAATACTGTTTTTATCTTACCTCTATAACTGATGTTACTATAATATCTGTATAAATCTTGAGCTATTAAATGATTTATTTCCATTTTGTTTTTTAATGTGTATATTTTTGATATACAAATATTTACCCACCTCTTCTTTGAATGTTTTTATATAAAAGGTTATTTACAACTCAATCTTTACAATATTCCTTCTAAATCACCTAATGAGATAAGCATATTTTCTGGTAGGTTTAATTTATTATTTTTAAAAACTATCAAAGCCTTTCTATGTTTTGTTTTAAATAAAAATTTTATTTTGCCATTTATTTTATTGTCAAGGTAATAAATCAATAAAGTTTTTTCGGTTTTACAAACCTCCCTCAGCACGCTATTAATTGAATTATCATTACCGTAATAATCACATAGAATTATTGTTTTAAGACCCTTAATCATTTCTAAACGATAAATTACATAATTAACCTTCTCATTAATTAAATATGCTTTTATTGTGTAAGCTTTATCCAGATAACGCCAATGAATAAATTCTTCGGTGTTGCCTACCAAATAATAATCCTGCGCACAGAGAACATTATTTTTCAGAACTGTATTAGCTATATATGGATCTAAGCTATTTTTAGATTTATGAAAAGGATTAATAATTCCTATTTTGTAATAATAATTATGTGAAGGTTCCTCATAACCTAATTTAATATGCTCTGGAAAACTTGCGGTATTAGGATTTGCCATTAAAAAATCATAATCATCCCCGTAAGAGTCTAAATTCATTTTCATCAATTTTTTAAAAACACCCTTCCCTCTTTGATTTTCATCTGTGCACCCATCAAAGGTTCTAATTCCTTTTATTATATCACCTTCATTATTTTTATAATTATATCTCATAGAAAAAACAACACCTACTATTTTCCCTTCTTCCACAGCAACTTTAGAATGAGATTTTCCAAAAGCCCCATTTATATGTTTCCAAATTAAGGTTTTTTTGGTGAATTTGGGTTGCAAATATTTTTGGATAAGTATTACAACTTCATCGATATCATTATTATAATCTAAATCTCTAAATTCCATTTTTTAATCTTTAAAGGTTTTTTTCTTTTCAATAATATTCAAATAAAATTCTGCCATACCTTTAACCATTGCTTCCTCTGTAAATCTTTCTTTGAAAATCTCAAAAGATCTATTCCCGAAAGCCTTTAGCATGTTTCGGTCATTGATAAACATTTCAATTTTCTCTGAGAGCTCCCTAGAATTTTTTGTTTGAAAAAATAATGCGTTTTCATTTTCTATCGCAACCTCTCTGTGTTCTCCGATATCACTTAATAAAAGCGGCTTTTTCAAAGACATCGCTTCAATAACACTACCCGGTAAACCTTCATATAAGGAAGCTGAAACATAAATATCGGCATTATTAACTATCGGAAGGACGTCATTAAAATAGCCACAAAACTCTACATCATTTTCCATTTTATTGAGCCTAACAAATTCTTTCAAACCCTCTGTTGCGGAACCTTCCCTTCCAACAATTTGAAGTTTAACTATATTTTTAAAAGGGAGCATAGCTTCCAAAAGATAAAGTAAACCTTTTTGATATTCTTGACGTGCTAAAGTTAATAAAGTTAATTTTTCCGATATGTTTTCAATTTTCTCGGGTATGTCAACAGGTTCAAGTCGTCCTCTTTCAACAACAGTATAACTGAATTTTCTATTATAAACTTCAAGATAATGTTTTGCTACTGCAAAGCCCACTGAATGAAAGTGGTCTACAAAAAAGGACGTTCTTTTATCTATTAATTTGATTAGAGAACTTTTCATTTGAATATTTTTGCTCTGATATTCCCTGTCATTTGAATAAGTTTTGTTAACCAGGCTCTCAACATAAATTTCCTTCCTGCCAATGGAAGAAAACCGACTGATCAAATTTGAATCAAACAAAACACTATGTACAATATCAGGCTGAAATTCGTCAATTATACTTCTGAATCTTTTAACCCGGGAAAGAAAACTTTTTTCTTTAATATGAATTAGCGGGATTTTATTTTCTTGTATCTCATCATAAAAACCCGGCATATATGGATGGAGGTACACACATACAAAATTGATGTTTCCATACTGCTTATTCACTTTTAATATAAAAGAAGCTGTTGAATTTTCAGCTCCTCCCTTACCAAAAGAATTTATAAGGATTAAAATTTTCATGAATTTAAGTTTAATATTATTTCCAATTATACAGTAGTGAATGCAATCCGGATACCTTTACTTTCAATTCATTAAGCGACATATCTGAGTTTGTTCTGATTCTTGAAATACGCATTGGATTAATTTCCGGAGAATTAATTTTATGATCGAATAGGAAAGCCATTGTTATATTATTTTCTTTCAATATTTTTTCCGAATTTTCATCATAGTTTCCATTAGGGTAAGCAAAAATATTAAAACCATCAATTTTCAATTTATCGAAACATTCTCTGGAATTAATTAATTCCCATTGTATTTCTGATATAGTACATTTATCAAACATTGGATGCGTATGAGAGTGATTACCTACAAAAATATCTTTATTGATTAAATAATGTAAATCTCCGGTAGATAATTGCTCTTTATAGGTGATTGGATATTTTCTTAAAGCTTCTATCCTTTCTCTATTACTCACTTGTTTCAATAGACTTACTTTCTCGAGGGATTCAGAAAATTTTTTATTATTAATTTTATCATTCTTGTAAATTCTTTCCCACCAAAAATCTAAATCGGTATCGATTAATTCGGTGATTATAAAAGCGCAGGCTGCACAATTATAATTCTTTAATACAGGAAGACCATGTTTTAAAACACTTATATCTCCATCGTCAAAAGTCAATAAAAGAGGTTTTTTAGGAAGTGGAGATTTTTCCGAAAAATGTTTTTTTAATTCATTAATAGAAATTATATTATAATTCGATTTCAGATAGCCGATTTGTTTCGCAAAAATTTCAATATTCTTTACATCGTGATAGGCAAGAACCCTAAGACGATTTCCAAAAACATAATTTATTATAAAAGAAAACAAACTTAATGTTTGATAATATATATTACGCATTATTCTTAAATTATTAGCTAATTTGTTTCAGATTTCTATTCGGTTTTAATTTTTTTTAGTAATACGTTCTCTATTTTTCCGGACTCTAAATATTATTTCTCATAAAAGATATATTAGATATAATCAGTCTTGAATATGATTTTAATGGTTTTAATTTAAAGGCCTTAAATAAAGGTTTCTTTCCCTCCATTTTCCTATTCGTAGGCAAAGCAAAAATAGCTGCAACTGAAAGATCATCAAAATATTCATCAGGATTGTTTTTTATTAATTTATCTAACTTGTTAAAAAATCTTAAGCTACCCTGATAAATGGCCTCATGATTATTACGAATTCGTATACCTTATAAGGATAATATTATTCAGTACCTCAGAATTTTTCTGAACAAAATACTTATTTAATTAAAGTCACAAACATTTAACTTTTCATATTTATCTAAATTCTCAGATGGTTTAGAATTAAGGTAAGCTCCAACACCTATTTCTTCAGTTTGAAAACTGTTAAAAAGAAAATTACCAATCCCCTTTGAGGCTCCGGTAATTATAATCATGTTTTTTATTTTTTTTTATTTAAAGATTATACCCATCTTAATATTGAAGCCCCGTAAGTCCATCCATTTTTCAAAGTAGCAAATAGAATTATGTTGCCCACTTTTATATTTCCGGAGGGAAAGATATATTAACTTCTTTATAGAAAACCGTACCTATATTAATATTCTGTCCTAATTCAATTAAATGATTTGACAACTCAAAGAAAAACATTTTTACCCTATATTTTCGATTATTTGAATTAGGTGAATGGTTTTCAATTTCTATGAAAAGGTTTTTATTAGGTGATAATATGCCCTGTAATTGAGAGGGTTTAATTTAATTGCTTCCAATATATTTTTGCGAGGATTACCTATCTTGTTGTCACGAGAATATATGCCTTGGGATAGTTTTAATTTAGAGGAAAATGCTTTTTGTTTTTCCAAATAGTCCAAATGATTTTCAAATAAAAAGTCTATTGCAACGATTTTACCTCTATTATTAGAGCTGTTCCTCTCACCTCTATGGTCCCTAAATTTTGAAATAATAACCGGGATATAGGCCACTTTGTAGTCTTTAAACATGCATATTGTAAAATCAAACAATTCATGTGATTTTATGTCAGGATTAAACTTTTGACTTCTCATTACCGATGTTTTCACCAAATCTGGTACAATATTATAACACCATCTGGGCAAGCAATCAATAAGGCCATTAGATTTATTTGGCTTACGTGTAGCAACTACATTATTTGTATCAAAATTGACCCACTGCCATCCACCATAAATATAATCCGCATCAGAAATTATTGCCTCTTTAACAAGTAATTCTATTTTTTTTTCAAGCATGACATCATCAGAATCCAGAAAAGTAACAAATTCACCATTTGCTATTTCGGTCCCTTTGTTCCTACATGAGGATGCTCCTCTATTTTTGCTGTTTTTATAGTATAGAAATTTATACTTTTGAAGATATCCATTGAGAAACAACTCAATGTTTTCTGTTGAATTATCATCAATGATTATAATCTCATAATTTTTATAGGATTGAGCAATCACACTATCCAAAGATTCCTGTAATAATTCCAATCTATTAAAGGTGGGAATAATGACTGATACCAAAGGTGATTTATAACTCATTAGATTTTTTTCTTTTTAATTATGATTTTTATTTTCCATAAAACCATAATTTAATATATAATTCTATCACTAGTCAGAGAGTTTATACATATTAAACCCCTTTAATAATTTTTAATAAAAATAGGGGTGTTTATGCAAATAAAAACCTAATTAAAAGGATTACTATAATTTTGGAATAGCTCTATTGATTCCGCATTCTGAAAGGGATTTATTTATTAAAATTACCCCAATATTTATTTCTTAGAAAAGGAGTATAACCAATTATCAATCTGGAGAAGGATTTTAACAAAAATGGTTTCACTGTAAAAGCTTTAACTAATAATTTTTTGCCTTCTTTGACTTTATTTAATTTAATTGCCGAAACTCCCGCCACTGATATATAATCAAAATATTCTTCCTTGTTTTTTTCCAACAATTCCTTATGTTTAGATAAAATTCCCAAACTACCCGAAAATATAGCGTCTAAATTATTTCTAATTCTTTCTCCCTCATGTAAATGTATAATTATTAACGGCTCAAAAATATTTGCGATTTTTACTTCATATTTATTGAAAACAGGTAATAATCTAATTAAAATTTCGGTATGTTGTCCTGCATTTAACTCAATATCATATCCTCCGGCCTCCAAAAAATAATTTTTCTTCATTAATATTGTTCCAGAAAGCACATTGGCAATAGTATTATTGAATATTCCTCCTAAATCGTGAGGTAACATAATATCAACAAAATTGCCCTTATAATCATGCTTTTCCAATCCACAAGTTACTACAGAAGCTTTATTTTCTTTAATCTCATGAACCATCAACTCCAACCAATTCACTTTTACTTCATCATCGCTATCTAAAAATATTATAAATTCACTTGTTGCTTTTTCTACACCAAGATTTCGTTTATCGGCTGCCCCACTATTTATACCATAATAATACTTTATGCGTGGGTCTTTAAATTCCTCAATAATTTGTTTTGTATTATCCGTAGATCCATCATCAACTATTAAAAGCTCCCAGTTTTTATAAGTTTGATTCAAAACGCTTTGAACCATTCTGGGCAATAAGTGAGCACGGTTATATGTTGGGGTTATTATGGAAATCATTTTTATATAGGTTTAGCCAACTTAAAATATATTGAATTTGATTCTATATTAAAAACATTAATTTTTATATAATTCCTCCGCTTAGATCAATAGAAGAGCCTGTAATATATTTTGTTTCTCTTAAATAATTAACAGTATTTAAAATATCTCCAGGTTCGCAAAGCGTACCCGCAGGGATTTGGGCAATAATATTCTTTTTATATTCCTCCGGAACTGTTTCAATCATTCCCAATTCGGAATACCCCAAATTGATATTATTTATTGTCACATTTAAAGCTGCATTTTCAACCGCAACAGATTTGGACAAACCCCATAAGGCTGATTTAGACGCTGAATATGAACTTACTCCGGGTGTAGGTTTAATAGCCACCACGGAAGAAAAATTAATAATCCTTCCGAATTTTTGTTGGCGCATTATTGGCAACAAAGCCCTTATAAAATTATAAGTGCCAAAAAGATTTGTTTCAATCACTTCCTTCCACTTTTCAGGATCACTTTTATGGGTAAAAGCATTATATGAAATCCCCGCACAATTTATAAGGGTAATATCATTCAATACCTCAGAATTTTTCTGAACAAAATTACTTATTTGTTCAAAGTCACAAACATTTAATTTTTCATATTTATCCAAATTCCCAGATGGTTTAGAATTAAGGTAAGTTCCAATAACTATTTCTTCAGTTTGAAATGTGTCAAAAAGAAACTTACCAATCCCCTTTGAGGCTCCTGTAATTATAATCATGTTTTTTAATTTTTAATTTAAATATTATGCCCATCTTAATATTGAAGCCCCATAAGTCCATCCACTTCCCACAGCAGCAAACAGAATTATGTCCCCCTCTTTTATCTTTCCGGCCCGATAAACTTCATCTAGTAAAATTGGGATAGTACCACCAGAAGTATTTGCGTATTTATCCATATTGGTCATTACTTTTTCGAATGGCAAACGAATAATTTCAGCTGTCTTCTTTAAAATCTTGATACTGGGTTGATGAGGGATCAATAAATCGATATCATCAACGGTAAGTCCCGTATCCTCAAGCACTTGATTAATTGCTTTTGGAAGTGCCACTGTAGCTGTATCAAATACCGCTTTCCCATTCATTTGAAAATAATGTTTTCCTTCATCCACGGTTTTGTGGCTTGCCGGAAATTCTGAGCCTCCTCCCGGAATTGTAAAATGATCTTTCCCCCTTCCATCTGAATAGAGCCGACTGGCCAAAAATCCGCCATTCACATTTGAATGGGAAATAACGGCCGCACCTGCACCATCTCCAAAAAAAACAGCATCTCTTCGGGTCCAATCTATTATTTTTGAGAAAGTATCAGCGCCAATAACCAGAATATTATCATAAACCCCGCTGGCAACATATTGAGAAGCCACAGACATGCCAAATAAAAACCCACTACATACAGCTCCAATGTCAAATGCAACAGCATTGTAAGCCTGTAATTTATCCTGAACTATACATGCGGTTGAAGGTGCAAGTCGGTCTGGTGTAGATGTTGCAACAATGATCAAATCTATATCATCTTTTGTAAGTCCTGCATTTTCGATTGCTTTTTCTCCTGCTTTCCAGGCCAAATCACTTGTAAACTCATTATCCCTGGCGATTCTTCTTTCATTAATTCCTAAATTCTCAAAGATCCATTGAGAGGTTGTAGGAATAATGGTTTCTAAATATTCATTTGTATAAATAGTATCCGGAACAAAAGAACCGGTACCTATAATTTTTACATTGCGAACAATTTGTTTCATAATTTTTAACTTTCCCTCTTTATTAAATCATTTGTGATTTTCTTAATGGCATAATAATACGAATTTTCCTGAATATCATTATCCTTAATAAAATTTTGGGTATATTCTGAATATCTGCTTTTATTGATTTTTACGTCTTTATAATTTATTTCCTCAAACTCCCTATCTATATAAAAACCCAGCATATCCAAATCATTTAAAAAAAAGCAGGTTCCTTTTTTTATTTTTTCGCCCATTACAAATTCGTCTTTAAAGATTATTACCGGCTTTTCAAAAATTACTGCATAACCAAGCGCGGTACTATTATGCGTAAAGATTATGCTGGCATCTCTTATTAATTCCGTAGTTTTTCCGGCGAATGTCCTAAATGCAGAAAATTTACCTGATAATTCCTTTTTAAAACTACTGGAATTAGGATGAAGAGCGATAACTATTTCATCCAATTCCAATTTTCCTTTTAAATATAAAAGGGACTTTTCTACATTCCTATAATAATTTTCAAGATATCCTTCGGGCAAATCTTCTTTTTTGTAAATTAGAGGATGTGTTTGAATAGCAAACGGAATAGCCTGATCCACAAAAACGCCTATTTTCTTATTACTGTCAATTATTGAAGGTTCCGGATTTAAAATTAGATTGTAATCATCGGAATGAACCACAATCCTATTTTGTTTTTTTACCGTTAAATATATTTTGACGGGAATAATATATTTAGTGCTAAACAAATAATAATCAGGAATTATAATGCCATATTTCCCTTTATAATAAAAACTAAAAAAATTTAAGGCAAAATATTTATCCAAACCCCTTATAATTTTTTCTAATAACAATCTCGTTTTATTTTCTGAAAAATTTCCATTATAAAAAGCTTTTGTCTTGTACGCCAATAACTTGTCATTTTTTCTTATCAGTAACTTAAATATTGAGGATGCATTATTTACATATAGATCTGATGTAATAAAGAGTACCGGTTCATTCGGCAAGGTTTTGCCAAAATCAATAAAATCTTCCTTTGTTGCACAATTTACGGTGTTATGGTATATTTCAGACTGAGGAAATTTATTGCCTTTGTCATAAAATTTTGTAGCATCTAAGATGATAATTTTATATCCCTCTTTTTCCAGTCTATCCAATTGAAACAATTCTCTTCGGGAAGCCCGAATGGGTTTAGGAAAAAAGAAAACAAGCGTCATAGTTTAATTTTTAATGCCAGGTTTATAAATATTATTTTTCGAAATGAGAGATATTTAAAGCTGTTCCCCTCGCAATATCCTGTTTTGATTTTTTACCTATCACCTCCTTATAATACTTTGGATGCATCCCAAAACCCGGCCTAATAGATCTCACATTTTTTTCGGTAATAACTTCCCCCGCTTTTATATCTTCAACCACGTACAAAGAACGGGAAAATTCCCTACCTTTTTTTTGCTTTTCGGTTAAGGTATAATCTACTTTCCCAATAGCACTTTCAGCTTCTCTCACGGCTTTTACCATTTCTGTAAATTCCTGTTCATCCATGGAAAAAGAGGCATCCGGACCGCCAATTGATTTATCCAGGATAAAATGCTTTTCTATTATTTTTGCTCCAAAGCATGTAGCAACTATTGGAACTGTAGCGCCCATTGTATGATCGGACAAACCGGAAATCACTCCATAGCGTTCTGCCAAATCTTTTACCATACACATATTGGCTTCGTCAATAGGTGCTGGATAGGAAGAAGTGCATTTTAATAAAGCAATATTATTATTTCCCATTCTTTTGCAGGCATCCAAAGCCAATTCTATATCTTTCTGCCCGGCAATGCCTGTAGAAATTATTACAGGTTTTCCTTTAGAGGCAACCAATTCAATTAAAGGAATATCGATGATTTCAAAGGATGCTATTTTATATGCAGGAACGTTTAATGTTTCTAAAAATTCTACTGAAGTCGGATCAAATGGCGATGAAAAAGAAACCAATCCTTCTTCCTTTGCAACTTTAAATAATTCTTCATGCCATTCCCAGGGAGTATATGCTTCTTTATATAAGTCATACAAATATTTACCGTCCCATATAGTTCCTTGACTCAGTTTAAAATCATCAGTTTTGGCATCGATAGTAATAGTATCTGCAGTATAAGTCTGGAATTTGATCGCATCAGCTCCAGCGCGTTTCGCAGCTCTTATGGTTTTAATTGCTGTCTCTAAGCTTCCGTTATGATTTGCGGAAAGCTCTGCTATGATAAAAACTGGTGAATTTTGGTCAATTATAAAATTTGCTATTTTCATTTAATTTCTTATTTAATATATTCTTGAAACCCTTTATAAAATTTTCTGCCTGTTGTGTGCTCCCGATTATCAGATAACTCATATCCTAATGCATCTTCAATAGACCATATTAAATCCTCAAAACCAAAAAGATGTCTATAAAGTACCGTACTTGAAAATCTTGGATTGATTTCAAAAACCTTAGGCAAATTTTCAGTTATTCTTAGTTGTACATTAATGCTTCCAACTAGATCTAACTTAACTGCTAATTTATCTAAAAGATCTGTTATATCATTGTTTTCCATCACTTCACCATAACCACTATAGCCTCCCGTAAGTTCTCTTTTAAAAATTTGAGATCGTATTTCACCAACGCTACTTCTATACAAACCGCATGTGAATTCCCCATTTTCATCGGTTATAAATTCTTGAACTACATAATCTTCTATTGCGTTTCTGGTATAAAACGAAAACTCATCCATAGTATTGATCTTATGAATGTCTTTACTCCCTGAACCTGTTTTAGATTTTAGAATAACGGGAAAGGACTCAATAGTTTTTAAATCTTTTGCTAGAAATGTTTCTGGAAAAGGAAGGTTTTCACTTTTTAAGAACTCGGCAGTTTTAAATTTATCAAATCCTATTTCTAATGCAAAAGATGAAGCTGTTATCATTTTTGCCCGGCCAATGGTATCTAATATATTTTGATCAGAAAAAAACCTAAGTTCCGGCTCTGCAATTGGTATGATAATATCAATTGCATGCGCTTCTATAAATAATTCCAATCTTTTTAAATAATCCGGGTGCGTGAAACGTAAACCAACTGAAAAATTAGGGTAAATAAATTGTGCAGCATTTTTATCTGAAATATCGATTCCAAATAAGTTTTTGGTGTAACTGGATTTTAATAATATTTTACCAATACTTTGTCCAATATCTCCGCCACAACCTGTAACTAATATGTTTAATGCTTTATTCATATATAATAAATCATTTTCTTTTTAAGATTTTTGTTAAGTATTTTATTTCAGAATCTTTTTTTGAAATTTCATTTACTAAATTTTCAATATTATAATCCGTTGACATTAATTGAAAACACTTATTTACCGTATTAATAATACACCAAGATGCTTTTCCTCCTGTTTGTCTTGACTGACCAACTGAACCGGGGTTTATTAAAATGCTATTTGTATTTTTAATTGCAAAAGCATAATGCGAATGTCCTATTAATACAAAATCGTGTTCTTTTGAATCACACTTTACTATGGTTTCATTTTCACAATCTGGATAAATATAATAGTCATTAGACCACGGACTACCATGACTCATCAATAAAGAAACTTCATTAAATTGTACAGATTTAGTTTCTGGTAAATCTTTTAAAAATTCTAATTGTTTCTTTGTCAGCTTATTTATAGCTTCTTGATGACCACTTCCATATTTTAATCGAATTGATTCTTCTAATGATGGTGTCTCTATTAAACTTTCAAGTATTTTCTCATGGTTCCCTTTAATAATATCGAAACTCCATTCTGAAAGAAGTTTAAAAATTTTATCCGGATGATAATAGTACCCCACAATATCTCCGAGCACTAATAGATGCTCTACATTTTCTTTATTAGCTTTTTCTAAGACAGCAACTAGTGCGTCATAATTACCATGAATATCTGAAATGACAGCTATTTTCATATTTCTATTTTTGAAAGTTCCCTAGTCAAACTATCATTAAAATCAGATTTAAAGGGAAAAATAGAGTTGTATTTTTTATTATTAATTATAAAATCAAAATTACTTGTGAAAGGTGTATTGATTGAATCGATATTGGTAGTCAATAATAATTCAATATCAAGATTATAGTACTCACAAAATTTATTAATTAATTCAAACTCTGAAATTGACTCAAAGCAAACATTATAAATTCCGTAATAATCATTGACAACAAAATTTAAAATGGACATTGCAGCTTCATAAGAAAAAATATAATTTGATTTACTATGAATATGTTTAGGATTTATTTTTAGATTATTCTTGATTAAATTTATATAAAAATGTGTTCTTTGAGTATAATCATTTGCACCTAAAATGATTGGAAACCTTAGAATTATTAGTTTTTCCTTTTCGTAATTTTGAAAGCAAAAACTTTCCATGTTTCTTTTTCCTTCAGAATATGTTATTTTAGGCCTGTCAAATAATGAAAATTTATATTCAGAAGGATTAAAACTATTTTCATTAAAAACAGAATTTTGCTCGAGTCCTAAAGGAATATCATAAGTATAAACCGTTGAAATTAAAATTAATTTTGGAATTGTTTTTTGTAGTTTTAAAGCTTTTAATAGTTTTTTAGAATCTAATGCAGAATAATTAATGAAATCAATTACGACATCAAATTCAAAACTTAAAAATAAATTATCTAAATCATTTTGATTTTTTCTGTCAATTTTTATAAAATTATCTACAAAAATTTCCTTCCTTGAAGCTACAAATAGCTTCATGTTTTTTTTTTGCAAAAGCTCAATAAATTCTAAGCCCAAATATTTAGTCCCACCTATAACCAAAACTTTTTTCATAAAATTGGCGTTATTCATTTGAATTTATTTTTGAATGTATAACTACATCCCTGAAATCTTCGTTAAAGAAACAATGTTTTTTCAGTACCGCTTCTTTAACAAAACCTGCATTTTCAATGGGTTCGTATAAATGTGGGCGAAGGTCAAAAGCAAATGTAAAAATTTTGTTGAAATTTAATTCTTTAAAAGCTACTTGCTCTATTAAACCTAAAAACAGGCTCCAATGCATCGAGAAATTCTTATTTTCCAATATGGTATCCATTATAAAAGAAATTTCCGCATTTTTATCAATCCAATTAATATGTACCAAACCGCCATAACCAATACAGATGTCATTATCTAAATAAGAAAATAACATTTGATCGGGTTGCTCTTCATCAAAAAGTTTATTTACAACTGTATTAAAATACATCTCCTGATCTTCTTCCGTAAGCGGTTTATCTTGTCTTAAATGATAAATTTGCTCATTCCTCCATTTTAATATACACATACGGTCCTCATATCGCAAGGGAACTATAGAGAACTCATCTTTAGAAAATATTTGGTTATGTAAAACTCTATAAAATTTCATTGATAACGCTTAGTTTAGTCTTTTAAATCCTCCGTGACAAATAGGTCCTTCTAATAATTCGTTTATATTCAATATATCAGATTCGCATTTGGCTATTGTTGCATATACATCATCTAATGCTTCAAAATATAAATTTAAATGATCATCAGTATGTTCTGTACAGGCATAAAAATGAGTACTTGCTAAAAATCCTTTTTTCAACATTTCTTGGGTAATAAACGTTTTATAAGCAGCTGCATTAGGACTGTTGAAACCATAGGTAGTCATTGCCGAAATTCCTGAAACTGTAATATCCAATCCATGCAAATTAGCAAGTTTTAACCAACCCTTTTGCATTTTGCTTCCAGTTTCTGTAATAAGTTCCCAAGACCTTACACGTTCCATTACCTTTAATGTTGCAAGAGCTGCAGTAGGCCCAATACGCTCGGTCCAAAACGTACTACTTATAAATGTGTTTTGAGCAGCTTCCATTACCGACTTTTTACCAACTACTGCAGTTAGCGCATAGCCATTTCCTATTGTTTTTCCGAACATCACCATATCAGGTTCAACTCCAAACTTTTGAAAAATACCCCCAAAAGTTTCTCTGAATCCAGAAGAACATTCATCAAAGATCAATACAATATTTTTTCGAGTAGCTAGATCCCTAACCTTCTGTAAAAAATTATCTTCCGGACCAAAGTTTCTCAATACTTCCATTTTAATAACCCCAATATTGTTGTTTTCTACAATATCTAACAACTCTTCGTAGTTATTATAATGGAAAGGAAATACCGTGTTTTTTAAGTTTTTTGGGACACCTTTTGGGCTCAATCCAGGGATTATATGTCCAGCTAAATCATCGCCACCGTTATGATTGGCAGCTAAATACCAATCGTGCCATCCATGGTACCCACAAATTGCAACATTATCTTTACCCGATGCTGCTCGAGCGATCCTAATAGCAATTGAATTTGCTTCTCCTCCACTACGCGCAAACCTCACCATATCTGCCCATGGATTGATTTCAATTAACTTTTCAGCCAAATAAACTTCCTCAGGACAATTTAACGTACTCATATTACCCCTTTTTACGGTTTCTATGACAGCGGCATCGACTTCGTCATTCCCGTATCCAAGCGAATTGGTACCAATACCCATAATTGACATATCTAAAAGTTCCTTACCATCTAAATCCCAGACTTTACATCCTTTGGCTTTAGAAAAATACGATGGCCAATGGTCTGGCAAAAACATTTCCGGTCTCTTTGAAAGCAACATGGTACCTCCAGGGATTAATGTTTTTGCTTTTATATATAATTCTTGTCCTTTACCCATTATTTATCTTCTTTTAATGATTTTAATAGTCCTTCATTTCTAATAATTTGATCATTTATTTTGGTCAAATTATTTTTAATCATATAATTGGTGTATTCTAACCAAGATTTATCAATGCCCAGTTTATTTATCAAAAGTTTGATTAAATCAAAATCCCTTGGCTCATCAACAGTCATTCTTATTTTGGAATAATCTTTCTCACATGGATAGTTAATGGTACTGAATAAATCATCCCCTTTATTATCTGCATTATTTCTAATATATGGAGTTACGTGTTCACGTTCCGAATTTAGTTTAGCATTTTTCCAAGCAATTTCCAATGCTGAAAACTTAAAAACCTCAATATCTTGACCATCTGGGAACCGTTCAATTAAAACATTTGACCCATAATCCATATTTCTTTCTTGAACAAATGCAATGACATCATCGACTAAAGAAGGATCTAGGAGAGGGCAATCAGAAGTAACTCTAACAATCCAATCTGCTTTTTTATCTTTAACGGCTTGATAAAAACGATCCAAAACATCCGATTCTGAACCTCTTGAAGCGCTAAAACCCCATTCAATAGCTTGGTTGTAAATTATTATATCTTCTTCCTTAATAGTTGTTGCTACAATTATTTCAGAAATATTTGTACAATTTCTTAGTCTATTTAAATGAATTTGAAGTAATGATTTACCTTCAATTTCTTTTAATACTTTCCCGGGTAATCTGGTGCTTCCCGTTCTGGCTTGTGTAATTAAAATAGTTTTTATTTCCATAATGAAGGATTTAATAAATCTATATTTTTTATTTTTATGGCATTAATTTTATCGACTGTTTCTGGTTTTATTTTATAATTAACTGATTTAATATTGTCCTTTAATTGATTTATAGAATCAACACCAATCAGCACATTATCTATGGAATTTTGCTTCAGACAATAACTTAATGCCAATTCAGAAATAGAGGCTTTTTCTGAATTGGAAATATCTGATAAGAGGATTAATTCATTATTTAATTTTTGCACAACTTCCTTTTGATCATTAAGATCTTTAAAGAATAATCCTTGTAAAAGCGCTGATCTTGTGTGAATAATTTTCCCTTTGGATTTTGCTCTTTTTAATATTTCACCTCTTAAACTATTATTATCAAAAAGATTATAAGGCAACTGAATTATGTCAATTTCATCATTTAAAATAACCTCTTCAATCTCCTCATTTGCATAAACTGATACACCCAGATATTTAATTTTTCCGTCGGATTTTAATTTCCTTAAGACATCAAAATTGTTAATGTTTTCCTTATAGCTTGAAAAACTATGAAAAAGCAAAGCGTGTAATTGATCAACTTTTAAGTCCTTCAAATAGCCGTTGACCTTTTCATCAATCTTCACATCCATTTGATGTGGTAATTTTGTTATAATTTTAAAATTTTTAGTTGGATGTTTTTTATGAAATGCACCAATTACTTGATGTGCATCACCATAAGCCTCTGCTGAATCCAAAATTTCGATGCCACTTTCAAAAGCATATTCTAAAATTTCGATACTATTTTCTAATGAAATTTTACCTAAATTATTACTGACACCATAAGGCAACCCCATTTGGACAGTACCTAGTATTATTTTTTTCAAATTACTATCCTTATTTACTAAAATCATTCTGACAGAATTACATATTTCTCCTTGGTAAACACCTAGGTTTTCTATCGTTTGCTCAATTTTAAATCCCATTTTTTTGTATAATTCTAAAGCACCAATATTTTTTTCAATTACTCCTAATGAGATTTTGGTCAATCCCAATTCTTGAAAACAATATTTTATCACCATTAATGATGCCTCTTTTGCATATCCTCTACCCCATTCAGTTTTGTCACCAATCATTATTCCATATTCACCTGATTTTTGAATTCTATCAACCGGATCAATTTTGATATTGCCAATATGTTTATGTGAACCTTTTAAATGAATAGCCCAAAATAGCATGTCCTTTTTTTCTTGTTCTTCCAGATAATCCTTTAATTTTTCAATCGAATAGTTTCCTCCAGATTCCAAATATTTGAAAATTGATGGATCATTCATCCAGTTTACATATCGCTCTGACAGATGTTCAGAAGTAAGTGGACATAGCACTAAACGCTCGGATTCCAATGTATTGGCTTTCATCTAACTAAAAAATTTTTGATTTTTCTAATAACGTATTTTTGTTCATCATCAGTCAAAGTTGGATACATCGGTAAACTTATACAATGTTTATAATAGTTTTCAGCATTTGGCATATCTCCTTCTTTCCAACCAAATTCCCTGTAATAAGGCATTAAATGGCAAGGGATATAATGTATTTGCGCAAAGATATTATGCTCACGCAAATAATTGTATAATCCCAATCTGTTTTCTACTTCAAGCACATATAAATGATAAGCGTGGCCTTCTATAACTCCGGATTGTCCCTTGATAAAATTTTTTCCTTTAAATGCTATTTGATAGGTTGCCGCAATTTTCCTCCTTTTGGCTAAACCTTCATCTGCCCTTTTTAACTGGCTACTTCCCAGGGCAGCCTGAAAATCGGTTAAGCGGTAATTATAACCCAGATCCTGCATTTCCATGTACCAACCTGGATAGGTCTCGACTGCGCTCGACCTGACAGCAGTGCCCGACCTTACAGTGGAACCATTGGCAAAAGCCGGGGTGTTTTTATATTTTTTCTCGTTCTTTACTATTCCGTGGGTCCTTAATTGGAGAAGCTTTTCATATAGTTTCTCATTATTGGTAGTGATCATTCCACCTTCACCACAGGCAATATGTTTTACGGGATGAAATGAAAATATTGCCAAATCTGCAAAATTCCCATTTCCACAGTGCTGTTTATTTGCTTTGCTATCCATAAAATATCCGCCGGGAGCGTGACAGGAATCTTCGATGATCCATAAACCGTATTCATTTGCCAGATTTCTATAGGCTTCCAGATCTACTGCCCTGCCCGCAAAATCTACAGGAATTATCCCTTTAAAAGTTCCTTTGGGAGAAGCTTCCAGAAGTTCACGTACCTTATTAATATCCAACAAATAAGTTTCAGGATCTATGTCGGCAAAAACAACTTCCCCCCCACAGTACCTCACACAATTTGCCGAAGCGGCAAAAGTAATAGGAGTGGTGATCACTTTATCACCTTCCTGCACATTTAAAGCCATGGCGCATAGGTGCAAAGCAGCTGTACCGTTTGAAACAGCAACTGCATATTTGCTTCCTACATAATTGGAAAAAGATTCCTCAAATTCTGCTATTTTTGGCCCCTGGGTTAAAAAGTCCGATTTTAGGGTTTCAGTAACAGCCTGAATATCTTCCTCGGTAATATTTTGTCGGCCGTATGGAATCGAACCAAGGTTGACTGTTACCTGTGAATCTCCAACCGGTTTATTATTTTTATTTTCTAAACTCATGCTTTTTAACTGTTTAGCGTTTGCTTACTCATCACTCTTCACTATTTCACTCTTCACCAATCCTATACTTCAAATGTGGAATCCACGTGATCTTTTATAAGCACCCTGAGGGACTCTACAGTCTCCCATTCAGTATTTTCACTTGAATTATAATTGAACCCCGCTGGTACTTTCCTGGCACCTAAGGATTCTATAAATTCATTTAGGTCCCATCTTGGACTTGGAGGTATAATAACATAATATTTACCTAAATCATAGGTATAAAAGGCATCGGAAGGAGTGATCATATCTTCATGAACTTTTTCACCCGGTCTTATTCCCACAACTTTCTTTTCACATTCAGGCCCAATTGCTTCAGCTACATCCATAATACGATAGGATGGAATTTTAGGGACAAATAACTCTCCTCCCCAGGCGTTATTCAAAGCGTGCATCACCATATCAACACCCCCCTGAAGGGAAATATTAAATCGTGTCATTTCCGAATCGGTAATAGGCAAAACCCCTTCTTTACGCTTATCTATAAAAAATGGAATCACTGATCCATTTGAACCCATTACATTACCATAACGCACCACCGAGAATTTAATAGGATTCCAGCCTTTGATATTATTGGCGGCAATAAAAAGTTTATCAGAAGTAAGCTTGGTTGCTCCATACAAATTGATGGGTGCACAAGCTTTATCGGTTGAAAGCGCTACTACCCGCTCAACAGCTGTTTCCAAAGCTGCGTGAACTACATTTTGAGCTCCGCCCACATTGGTTTTAATACATTCATCCGGATTATATTAAGCAATATGAACGTGTTTCATGGCTGCCGCATGAATAACGTAATCCACACCCTTAAATGCCCTAACCAACCGTTCTTTATCTCTTACATCTCCTATTAAAAATCTTACTTGCGGAAATAAATTGGTAGGAAATTCCTGTGCCATCAGGAATTGTTTTTGCTCATCTCTGGAAAAAATAATTATTTTTCTTACTTCAGGATATACCTTTAAAATATGGGCGGTTAAGGCCTTGCCTAATGAGCCTGTCCCTCCGGTAATTAATATTGATTTATCTTTTAAATCCATCATACTTTAATCTTTTAAATTTCTTGTAATTCCACTAATTTTTTAAAATAAGGAGATTCTTCAATTAACTCATAAAATCCACCAATATTTGATATTTTACCATTTTTCATTACCACAATCCTATCAGCATTTTTTATAGTAGAAATACGATGAGCCACGATTAGAATGGTATAATTACCTTTTAAATCATCAATATTTTTCTGAATGGCCTTTTCAGTTTCAGAATCTAGTGCAGAAGTTGCCTCATCCAAAATTAAAATTTCCACTTCCTTAAACAATTCCCTTGCGATAGAAATACGTTGCCTTTGTCCTCCGCTTAAATTTACCCCATTATTGCCAAGAATAGCATTCTCCTTTTCCGGAAGCTCATTTATATAATCAAAAATTGCAGCTTGCTTAACGGCATTCCAGAATTTATCCTTATTGATTTTATTTTGTTCCGCCCAAAAGGAAACATTATTATATAAAGTATCATTAAAGATTACCGGATCCTGGGTGATATACCCTATTTTTCTTTGTAAATTATCAATATTGATATCCTGACTGCTTGAATTGTTTAATCTATAATTCCCTTGATCTATTGGAAGCAAGCCTGCTATAATATTCACCAAAGTTGTTTTTCCGCTCCCGCTTTCTCCAACAAAAGCAATAGTTTCATATTTATGAACTTTTAAAGAAATATCCTTTAATATCGGAGTTTGATTATAATTAAAGTTAATATTTGATAATTCCAAGGTTTCAATTGCTTGGTCAAAATCACTTTTTCCCGTAATTTCTTTATTTGCCCTCAGTTCCTTCCCGAAGGCTGTCATGTTTTCCAGAGAGCCGGAGACAGCAAGGAATTTATTCCATCTCGCCTGCATCTGCATTAAATAATTTAATGCCCTGTAAAAGAAGAGCAAACTTATTAAAATTGGTCCAAGCGCAGATCCCAAAAAGGAAGTTTGTATAAAAATTACCATTACTACAACACTTATTAAAATAGGTTCTCTCCCGGAAGTAAGCAACGCATCCAACTTTCCTATTTTTATATTACTTTCCTGAATTTTTAAAACTGAATCTTCAAGTTTTTCTCCATATTTATTTAATGAGCCCGTAGCTTTAAGATATTTATAATTGGCCACATTCTGTATGATTAAACTTTGAAAGATATTATTTTCCCCGGTCAATGTGCGGGAAATTCCCTTTGTATTTTTATATAATTTTGTATATAAAAAATTTGTTAAAATTCCTCCAACGGTAACCAAAACCGCAAATTCAGCATTGATTGTAAAAGCGAAACCCATGTATACAACCACTAAAATTCCATATTCAAATGCCTTAAAGTAGTTAAAATAGGACGCAGCCACCCTGTCCACCTCACCGGTTAAAGTATTTTGAATTCGTCCAACATCGGACATTACAAAATATTTATAAGCCAGTTTATTTAAACCTTTTATATTTTGAATCCGCAATTTTTTAATAAACCATTCACGGACGTTAACATTATAAACTCCCGAAAAATATTGCATTATCCCTTTTGAAAAGAAAAATAACAACATTAAACAAAGAATTGACATTAAAGTTAATGGTATTCCTACGTTGCTGAAAAAATCAACCAAAAAGCTTAACTTCCCCATGGAATTTGGGTCTACCTCTGAGGAATCACTAACCATTTGAAGCAAAGGTAAGAACATTGTTAGTCCGAAACCATCTAATATACCTATAAAAATGCTAAAAGCTATAATAACAAATATCCTATATCTCAAAAAAGAATAGAAATACACAAAGCTTTCAAAGTATTTTTTTATTATTTTTTTTATCAAAATTTCATATATTTAGCATCCAATTTTTTGAGGTTTTAAATTATAAATAATAATTTCTATACCAGGTTATAAACCCGTGTATCCCATTTTTAATTGAAATTTGTGGCCTATAATCAAAATTCTTCTTTATTGAATCTACATCTGCCCAGGTCCTGTTTACATCCCCGGCTTGCATTGGAAGCATTTCTTTTTTGGCTTCAATCCCAAGTTGTTTTTCAATTTCTTCAATAAAATCCAAAAGCTTTACAGGTTTACTATTTCCGATATTATAAAGAGAATATTTTTCTCCCTTATTTTCCTTGTTTACTACTTTGACAACACCATCTATAATATCGTCTATATAAGTAAAGTCACGTTCAAGATCTCCTTGATTAAATACCTTAATAGGGTTTCCTTTTATTATAGCGTCGGTAAATAAAAACATAGCCATATCCGGTCTTCCCCATGGTCCGTAAACAGTGAAAAATCTTAAACCTGTGGTTTTAAATCCATATAAATGGCTGTAGGTATGAGCCATTAATTCATTACTCTTTTTGGTTGCGGCATATAGACTTATGGGATGATCTACATTGTCTTCAGTGGAAAAAGGAACTTTGGCATTTAGGCCATAAACACTGGAACTACTTGCGTAAATTAAATGTTTGACATTATGATGCCTGCAACATTCCAAAAGATTTAGATAACCTACAACATTGCTGTCTATATACGCTTCAGGATTTTCAATACTATAGCGAACACCTGCTTGCGCAGCGAGGTTACAAACAATATCGAAATTGTATTCCTTGAAAATCTCCGGAAGTTTTTCCCTATCCTCCAAATTAAGTCTTATAAATTTGAAGTGCTCATATTTATTACTGGAAACAGGCTTATTAAAAATTTCGGCCCCGGTTCTCTCAACTCCCAATTCGTTCAACCTGTCGTATTTCAAATTTACGTCATAATAATCATTTATATTATCAATTCCTATAACCGTAAAACCTTTTTTCAAAAGCCTTTCTGCTAAATGGAAACCAATAAAACCTGCAGCACCTGTAACTAAAATATTCTTCATATTCAGATATTTATTGTTTTTTTATTGGTCATATGTAATTCGCATATCATAATTGGTGTTCGCCTTGAGTTTCCTTTATGCTCATTTCATACTAATTAATCCAATTAACTTCCAATCACAAA
>Ga0307486_1000661_pt1 | contig 29810 bp, 29 predicted proteins | sample CBIW02metaG_FD_203663 | JGI IMG/M metagenome (GOLD analysis project Ga0307486, IMG submission 203663) | Sea-ice brine microbial communities from Beaufort Sea near Barrow, Alaska, United States - CBIW 0.2 | ecosystem: Environmental > Aquatic > Marine > Coastal | place: USA: Alaska | collected... | reverse complement strand
TATCAGAATTTGGGAGAAAAACCTAAATGGTCCAGGCCCGGACATAAAATTGAAAGGAATATCGAAGCGCAAAAGGTCGCCAAGATTAGATTTGAGAACGTTAAAAAATCGGATCTATAGTGAAACTGGACCTGCAATCCATACCACGGGTAAAGGGAATTTCAAAGGAAGAATTTTTGAAAGAATATTTTATTCCCAAAAAACCCGTGGTGATAGAGGATCTCACAGCAGAGTGGCCCGCACGGGAAAAATGGAATTTTGAATATTTTCGGGAAAAAGTGGGGGAGATCGTGGTGCCAATTTATGACGGGAAACCTGCAAAAGGTCACCAAAGTTCCCACGGACCGGCGATGAAGCTCAAAATGAAGGAATATATCGACATCCTTAAAAAAGGCCCTACCGATTTGAGAATGTTCTTTTTCAACCTTCTTAAAAATTGCCCGGAACTGATTGATGATTTCAAATATCCAGATCTGGGAGTGAGATTCTTTAAAAAACTTCCGGTCTTGTTCGTGGGCGGGGAAGGCGCAAAAGTGGTGATGCATTACGATATGGATCTGGCAAATAATTTTCATTTTAATTTTGCCGGCGAGAAAAAAGTGATCTTGTATCCTCCATCCCAAACTAAGCATTTGTACAAGGTGCCTTATTCCATAGTAAGTATGGAACAAATTGATATGGAGCACCCTGATTTTGAGCGCTATCCCGCGCTTTTAAAGGCAAAGGGATATGAAGTTACCCTGAAACACGGCGACGCCCTGTTTATTCCCAGCAAATGGTGGCATTTTATAAAATATGAAACTCCGTGTTTATCCCTGACCCTGCGCTCTTTGCCAACCTCTCCCAAAAAAATCCTGGAAGTGTTGCGCAGTATAATTTTATTCCGGAATTACGACAATTTTATGCGGAAAATTAAAGGACAGAAATGGATAGATCAAAAAAACGAACAGGCTGTAAAAAATACTCATAAATTGAGTGGAATTAATTGATAAGAGCATTGCTTACATCATAGATCAGCTGCGGTTCATAACCTTTTTGCAACAGGTAACTGATCAGTTTTTTCTTTCGCTTAATGGGATTGGCTTCGTTGATGAGGTTCAGCTTTTTTTCTGCCAGTTCCTGAAGTGTGCTGATATAATTTTCTTCATCAATTTCGGTAAAGGCAAGTTTGATGATGGGAGCAGATATTTCCCTAATTTTAAGTTCCCGTTTGATCTTATTTCGTCCCCATTTCTTTATCCTGAATTTCCCGCGAACAAAACTCCGCGCAAAGCGTTCTTCATTTAAAAAACCCTCCAGCATCAACTTCAAGATAATTTGTTCGCAGGCTAACGGGATCATCCTCATTACCTTGAGCTTTTCTTCCACTTCCTTGTGGGAACGGTCGCGGTATGCGCAAAATTGGGCCAGTTTTAGCGTGGCTTCTTTTACGGTGTAGGATTTATGGGTGGAGTCGGGTTTCATAGAGGGTAAAGGTAATATTTAGAATAGAGAATAGAAACAAGAGACAAGATTTAAGAGACAAGATTCAAGACTAAAGAATATAGAGAATAGAGAAGAGAGGAGTTCATCGATCTGGATAGTCCCCTCTTATATCTCAATACTCAATACTAAAATCTCAATACTCCATAAAAAAAACGCCTTCCAAATGAATGAAAGGCGTTTGATTTAAGAATAATTTACTATTCCAATTCTTCCCCGTTTTTATCGTGAAAGTGGTATTCCATGAACGTGTAAGCGTCTCTTGGTAAAATTTTTACCCAGCGTTTATGGTCCAAAAACCATTGTGAGCGGGGCGATGGAAAGCCTTTTGTTAGAAAGGCTGCAATAAATGGGTGCGTACTAAGGGTGATCTTTTTTTGATCTTTCTTGATCAGCCTTTCCAGGTCGGTTTTAATTTTGTCTATCACTAGAATAGGTGCTTCAATTTCACCTGCTCCATCGGGATTTTCTTCCCGGGTTTTGATATTCGTTTCCGGCCGTACGCGTTGTCTTGTAATTTGTATCAATCCAAATTTACTCGGAGGCAAAATTTTGTGTTTTGCGCGATCGTCACTCATTTCTTCCCTTAAATGGTCGTAAAGAGCTTTCCTGTTTTCCGGATTGGCCATATCTATAAAGTCTACCACAATAATTCCGCCCATATCGCGTAAACGCAGTTGGCGGGCAATTTCTGTGGCGCTTATAAGGTTGACTTCCAAGGCCGTATCTTCCTGATTTTTAGCTTTATTGGACCTATTGCCGCTGTTCACGTCTATAACGTGCATGGCTTCGGTATGTTCTATAATCAGATAAGCACCCTTGTTTATCGATACGGTTCGGCCAAAGGATGTTTTTATTTGTCTTTCGATATTAAATTTTTCAAAAACGGGAACGTTAGATTGATATAATTTTACTATTGATTCTTTGTGCGGGGCAATTTCTGCCACGTAATCTTTAACTTGTGAATAAAGCGTTTCATCATCTACAATTATGGAAGTGAAAGAATCGTTAAAAACATCTCTTAAAATAGAAGATGCCCTTGTTAATTCTCCCAAAACCTTTGAGGGATGAGGTGCTTTATACAGTTTTTTACACATTGCGGTCCAGCGACTCAATAAATTTTCGAGGTCTCTGTCAAGCTCTGCTACTTTTTTGCCTTCTGCTACGGTACGAACAATTACGCCAAACCCTTTGGGTTTGATGCTTTTTACCAATCTTTTAAGGCGTTCTTTTTCTTCCTTGCTCTCAATTTTTTGTGAAACTGAGATCCGGTTTGAAAAAGGCACCAACACAATATAACGGCCCGGCAGGGAAAGCTCAGAGCTTAGCCTTGGACCTTTTGTGGAAATTGGTTCTTTCATCACTTGTACCAATAGCGACTGATTTGATTTTATGACTTCAGCAATGCTTCCGTCTTTATCAATATCTTTTTCAAAAGTAAAATTCTGTAAAGAATAATCTTTTAATTTACCTGTGCTTACACGCTTTATGAATTTCAACAATGAAGGGACCTGGGGGCCAAGATCATGATAGTGTAAAAAACCATCTTTGGTATAGCCTACATTTACAAATGCGGCATTTAATCCCGGAATCGCTTTTCTTATTTTGGCAATAAATATATCGCCAACGGCAAAATTGATGTCCTCGTCTTCCTTGTTTAATTCAACTAGTTTTCCATCTTTTAATAAGGCAAAATCTATAGCAGAGGAACCTGATCTGATAATCAATTCTTTGTCCACTCTTTTAGATTTTTATCCCGAAATATCGGGATGGATTAAACATAATATTTTCACAGGGTTTTTAATCCTGAAGAAACCTGGCTTTAAAAATACTATAAACCGGTTTCAATTTCAAAGAACTTTTTTTTACTAAAAAAAAAGTAGTGAGAACACTACTTTTTTTTATGGCGGTTTGCTCTGCTTCTTTTTTTGCGTTTGTGCGTTGCTACTTTATGTCTTTTTCTCTTTTTTCCACTTGGCATAGTGTTACGTTTTTTAGATTAATAATTTAATTTTTTGCTCCTCTATAAGAAGTCGTGTTTTACTTAATTTCTACATTGCTTTTAACGCCATCTACAAATACCCTGGCAGGTTTAAATGCAGGAATGTTGTGTGCTGGAATTTTTATAGTAGTGTTTTTTGAAATATTTCTTCCGGTTTTTTCAGCTCTTGTTTTAATTACAAAGCTTCCAAAACCTCTTAAATATACATTATCGCCGCTTTCTAAAGAAATCTTTACTTCTTCCATAAATGTTTCAACAGTGGCTTGCACATCACCTTTTTCCATTCCTAATTTCTCTGAAATTTTGGCTACGATATCTGCTTTCGTCATTTCCGTGTAATTTGTTATATTATATTGGGGTTGTTATTTTTCAAGGGGGCAAATATATGAATTAAATCTCCAATATTTCATTCCTAATTCATTAAATAGTAACCAAATAAAGATTTATCATTGCATTTAAACATTGACAAATTTGGTATTTCATAAAACACTGACTTATTGGTATTTAAAGAATAGACGTGATTTGCCATGGCGAAATTCTTCGGAACCCTACCGTATATGGCTTAGCGAAATTATGCTTCAACAAACCCGTATTGAGCAGGGTTTGCCATATTACCTGAAGTTTATTGATGCTTTTCCTAGCGTTTTTGATCTTGCTGCTGCTTCACAGGAAGATGTACTTAAGCTTTGGCAAGGTCTTGGCTATTATTCCCGTGCCAGGAATTTACATGAAACGGCAATATTTGTAGCCATTCATTTAAATGGACATTTCCCCAAATCATATAAGGAACTCTTGCTGTTAAAAGGTGTGGGCGAATATACCGCCAGTGCAATTGCCTCTATTTGTTATAATGAACCGGCTGCCGTGGTAGACGGAAATGTGTACAGGGTTCTTGCCAGATATTTTGATATTGACACTCCTATTAATAGTACCGCTGGAATTAAGGAATTTAAAGACCTTGCCCTGCAACTGCTGGATACCGAAAATCCGGGGGTTTACAACCAGGCAATTATGGAATTTGGCGCCTTGCATTGCAAACCTCAACAGCCTCTGTGCGAAACCTGTCCTTTAGCTAATAGCTGTCTTGGCTTAAAAAACAATAATATTGGAGATTTACCGGTGAAGCTTAAGAAAGCTAAAGTCAAAAAAAGATATTTCAACTATTTGGTTTTTCTTTCTGAAGAAAATAGAACTATTATAAAACAACGCATCGGGAAAGGAATTTGGGAAGGTTTATATCAATTTCCGCTTTTGGAAACAGATGAACCTGTGTGTGCTGAAAAATTGCTTTTTGATGAAAAATTTGTGGAACTTACAGGAAAAGGAATTCAGCAAATCAGGTTGTTTAATGAAACCCCAATTGTACATAAATTGTCACATCAGCATATTTACACCCGGTTTTGGGTGATTGAAAAGAAAATTTTATTGGAAGAGTCAGTTCCGGTTGAAAATTTGAAGGAATACCCGGTTCCGGTGCTAATAGCCAATTTTTTAAACGAGTATGATTTTGAGCAATATTGATATCGAATGAAGGGTTTTAATTTGAAAATACCGAAATCTTTAAATATGAATAGGACAGACTAAATTATTTTCTTTATTTTTAGACTGACTATTAATCAAATTGCAATAAATTTGCGGTTTAAATTTTATAATTAAAATGGCAGGAACACTTAATAAAGTACTGTTGATAGGACATACAGGCGACGATGTAAAAATGCATTATTTTGAAGGTGGCAATGCCATTGGGAGATTTTCTGTGGCCACCAACGACGTTTATACCAATAAATCTAATGGGCAAAGGGTGGAAAGTACCGAATGGCACAATATTGTTGTAAGAAATAAAGCTGCCGAGATCTGCGAAAAATATCTTAAAAAAGGGGATAAAGTATATGTTGAAGGTCGGCTTAAAACCCGAAAATGGACAGATGATAAGGGAATTGAGCGATATTCAGTTGAAATTCAATGTACCGATTTTAAGTTTTTAACTCCAAAAACGACTTCAGAACCTAAAGATCTAAATCCAGCTGCGTCCAAACCGGTTTCCAGTCCAAAAAATGATACTTTAGCCAATCAGCCTCTGGGTAAAGTTGATGATAGTGAAGATGATTTGCCCTTTTAAGTTTAACTAATACCAAAGCTATTGGATCCAGATCCTCCCAGTTTAATTCAGTTATTTTTTTCTATAGATTATACGCAAATCTTCAGCGTTCTAATAATGGTGGTTTTGCTCATTTGTTCTGCCCTTATTTCAGGTGCCGAAGTAGCATTCTTTTCCCTGACCCCGGCAAATATTACCGCCGAAAACGGTAAAATGACCAATACCCAAAAAATCGTTGTTAGATTACTGGAAAAACCCAAAAAATTACTCGCCACCATTTTGGTTGCTAATAATTCCATAAATATTGCAATTGTCCTTCTTTTTGATAACATTAGCGACGAATTCTTCAGAAGCCTTGATACGGAGGCCTTTGGTGTAGACTTCAAATTTATAGTGGAAGTTGGGGTTGTCACCTTTTTGATTTTGTTGTTTGGTGAGATCCTTCCGAAGGTTTATGCCAACCGCAACAATGTAAAATTCTCAAATTTAATGGCCTATCCCTTAAATGTATTGGACACCTTGTTTTCACCCTTGAGCCTTCCAATGCGGGCAATCACTATTTTTATACATAAACGCCTTGGGAAAAGGAAAAGTTACATAAGTGTAGACCACTTGTCGCAGGCTTTGGACTTAACAAGTGAAGAGGATACCTCGCGGGAAGAACATAAAATTTTAAAAGGGATTGTCTCTTTTGGGAATACCGACACCAAACAGGTGATGAAGCCAAGAATGGATATTTTTGCTTTAAATGAAACTCAAAATTTTAAGGATATAATTCCTGAGATTATTAAAAACGGATATTCCAGGATTCCTGTTTATAAGGAAAACATGGATCAGGTAATTGGGATTTTATACGTGAAGGATCTTTTGCCCTATTTGAATAAAAAGGATTTTGATTGGACATCCCTGCTTCGGGATCCCTATTTTGTCCCGGAAAACAAGAAACTGGACGATTTGATGAATGATTTCCAGGAGAGAAAAATCCACCTGGCAATTGTTGTAGATGAGTATGGCGGTACGAGCGGATTAATCTCGCTGGAAGATATTATAGAAGAGATAGTTGGGGACATAAGCGATGAGTTTGACGATGAAGATTTGATATTCTCAAAACTGGATGACAACAATTTTGTCTTTGAAGGCAAGACCCCTTTAAAGGATTTTTATAAAATCATCCGTTTGGAGGATGCTTCGGTTTTTGAGGATAACAAAGGGGAAGCGGAAACCCTGGCAGGATTTTTACTCGAGATTTCAGGTGGTTTTCCGAAGAAAAATGAAATTATCACTTATTTGATCTATAAGTTCACGATAGAAGTGATAGACAATAAACGGATCAAACAAATAAAAATGAGTATTGAAGCGGAGTGATTTGATGAAAAGACTAATATTTTTTATTTTTATAACTGTAATTTTTACTGCCTGTCAGGATGATGTCCGTCCAAAACCAAGGGCTTTTCTCACCCTTGAATATCCCAAGGCCGAATATTCGCAGATTGATATAGGTTGCCCCTATACTTTTGAAAAAAATAATATTGCAAATATCAAAGCTGCTAAAGCCGGGATTCCCTGCTGGATAAACCTGGAATACCCCCTGATGGATGCCGCAGTATTTATCACCTATCAAAAAGTACGAAATAACCTGGATTCCTTATTGATGGATGCCCAGAAATTACCTTTGCAACACACCATTAAAGCCGATTTTATTGAAGGTGACATTTACACCAATCCAGCACATAAGGTCTATGGCATGTTCTATGAAATTGAAGGGAATGCCGCTTCCCAGGCACAATTCTACATTACCGACAGCACTGAGCATTTTATGACGGGTGCATTATACTTCAACCACAAACCAAATTTTGATTCCATCATGCCGGCAGCTGCTTATTTAAAAAAGGATATCAAGCATCTAATGGAGACACTTCGCTGGGAATAATTTAAAAAGCTTTACTACAATTCTTTAATCATAATTTTCAATGCCCCTAAGAAACCTTAAATGGATCTACTTGATTCTCTTATCCCTGGTATGGGGAAGTTCGTTTATACTCATAAAAAAAGGACTTATCGGGTTAAGCCCATTGCAACTGGGTTCCTTCAGAATTCTGTTTGCTTCCATTTTTTTGATTTTGGTAGGCTTTAAAAGTCTGTTTAAAATTTCCAAAAAGCAATGGAAATGGATTGTGCTAACTGCATTTTTGGGTTCTTTTTTCCCGGTGTATCTTTTTGCTTTTGCCGAAACGGAAATAGACAGTGCCGTGGCTTCCATATTAAATGCTTCTACCCCTTTAATGGCCTTGATATTTGGCGTTTTCTTTTTTAGGATTGGCTTCACTCAAAACAAGGCGATTGGAGTGCTCATTGGCTTAATAGGCGCTTTGGGATTGATCTTTAGCGGGGCCCAGGTAAATCCGGATCAAAATTATTTTTATTCAGGTTTGGTGATTCTCGCGGCAGGATGTTACGCCATAAACGTGAACATTATAAAAAGATATATGTATGATATTTCGGCCCTTGGAATTGCGGCTGGAAATTTTTTGGTGTTGCTGCTGCCGTCAATAATAATATTGTATTTGACCGGTTTTTCCTTTGGAAAAATTACTGAAAATCCAGAGGTTTCCAATTCAGTTTTATATGTCCTGGTCCTTGGGGTGATTGGCACCGGGATCGCGTTGATTATTTTCAACAAACTCATACAGATTTCAGACCCCGTTTTTTCAACTTCGGTGACTTACACCATTCCAGTGGTGGGGCTGGGTTGGGGTGTTTTGGATGGAGAGGTTTTTAGTGTTTTTCAGCTAATATCGGCTTTTGTTATTTTGTTGGGGGTATTTTTGGTGAACCGCAATAAAAATTTGATTACCAGAAATAAAAAGACCGGCCAATAACGGCCGGTCTTTTCAATATTCTTTTTAAAGTTTATGCAACTTTTTATTCTTCAAAATCACTTTCATTAACCCCTTCGTTTACTTTGATGGAGCTCACGTTAAATTCAAAAGATTGTGGTCCAAAAGATTGGGAAATTGTAAATGGAAATTTAACTCCGTCAACTTGCTTGTAGTTGCTGTACCCGGTTGGAACTTCCATAGTTTGTTCGCCCTGGGATACCGTTTTCACAGATTTTAATTTCAGACCGCTTTCAATATCGTAAAATGCGGTAGTTTCTTTATTTAAAGCGACTACATAAGCGTCTTTACCATCTACTGCCTCAATGCCCATTACTTTTGCTTCTGAAGCATTCATTTCAGGAAATTGGTTTGCATCGGCTTTTGCAGCTTCAATCTGTTCATCGTTAAGTGCTATTTTTTGACCTTGCATTACCGCAAATCCAGTTGTACCGTTAAACACCTGCTTGCTCACGGCATTTCCGCCCATGGAAACCACCTGCATGGTTTTTCCGGTTGAGGTTGACCTCACTTCAAGATCCAGTTTTTGTCCCTGAATTTCGGCCTGGGCCAGCATCAAAACGCTTTCTACATTGGCAACGGCTTCTTTTCCGCCAATTGCTTTAAGATAGTTGTTAAACACCATTTCTGCAGTTACAGAAGGATCAACTGCTTTATTAAAATCTGGCTTTTCTACTTCATTAGCCTTCTTGTCAAAATATCTCACCGGAATTTCTTTTCCGTTATAAGTAATTTTTTCAAGATTTTCAACGACGTCACTTCCTTTTCCTACAATAACAATTCTGGAATTGTCTGCAAGGAAATATTTGTTTGCAACACGATTTACGTCTTCCGCAGTAACAGCATTGATGTTTTTAAGGTAATTCTTATAAAAATCTTTATCAAGATCTTCAGTTTCTACATCTAAAGCCAATCTTGCAATAGTAGCCGGCTGTTCCAAAGACAATACGAAATCTCCGGTATATTTAGCTTTTGCATTGGCAAGCTCTTCATCTGAAACTTTTTCATTTCTAATTCTGTATATTTCATCTAAAAAAGCAACAACAGAACTATCTGTCACTGCATTTCTAACACTTGCACTTGCAACAAAAGTGGCAGCACCATATTTGTCGTTTCCAGTTCTTGAATATGCTCCATAAGTGTATCCTTTATCTTCCCGTAAGTTTAAGAATAAACGAGCTTCTCCACCACCACCAAGAATTTTGTTGGCCACTAAAACAGGAAAATAATCTTTGTCTTTTTGTTTTAGATCTATTGTGTTTACTAAAGCAATTTCACTTTGAACTGCATTAGGCATATCTATAAATTGTATTTCAGTTCTTTCTAAGTTAGTAACTTTTGGTAAGGTGTAGTCAGGCAAATTTCCCTTTTTCCATCCCGAAAAGTTTTCTTTTACCAACTTTTTAGCCTCCTCAAATTTTATATCTCCTACGATTACTAAATATGCATTTTGTGGTGAATAATAAGTGTTGTAAAAAGATTGTACATCGGCCAGATTTAAATTCCCCACAGTTGCTTCTGTAGCAAATTCTCCGTAAGGATGATCTTTTCCAAATGTTAAGGCAGATCTTACTCTACTGGCATTATAAGCTACATTTTTCTCTTGAGATTTTAAACCTTCGATCTCACGATCTTTTACTTTGATAAATTCTTCTTCAGTGAATTTTGGGTTTAAAGCTCCATCTGCCAGAAGTTTTAAAACTTCTGGAAAATATTTTGACAAGGTATTGGCAGCTGCTCCACTAGAATAAAAATTAAGACTGGCTCCCAAATAATCTACACGCTCGTTAAAATCGTCTTTAGACATATTTTTGGTCCCCGTTCCAAGTAATTGTCCTGTTAAACTGGAAACTCCGGCTTTATCAGCTTCAAGTATTGGTGGATTGTCTAATCGTAAAGACATCGACACTCTTGGAAGTTTGTGATTTTCAACCACCATTACCTTAAGACCATTGTCTAAAGTAAAACTATCTGGTTCTTCAATATTAATTTTTGGAGCAGGACCGGCTTCCGGTTGTTTGCTTCGGTCTATTTGAGCATTCACTCCAATAGAAAGAAACAATATTGCACCAAAAGCTATTATATTCTTTTTCATTTTAATCATTTTGTTAATTTTTTTTATTTTGCTTCTTCAGCCTTTGGTAAATATTCTAAAACAACGCGCTGATTTGGATTTAAATACTCTTTAGCAACTCTTCTAATATCCTCTCTGGTAATAGATCTGTAAATATCTATTTCTTCATTTATTAATTCAGTATTGCCATATAATAAATAATTGCTCGCCAAAGAATTTGCGATTCCAGCCACGCTGGAATTTGAATTTACATAGTTGTTCTCGGCTTTATTCTGAAGTTTTTGAAAATCTTTTTCTGAAATTAAATCAGTTCTAATTTTCGCTATTTCTTCTTCCATATTCTTATTCAAGGTCTCTAAAGAAGTATCTCCTTGTGGGATTGCAAATATTAGGTACATTCCGTAATCTTCCTGTTCCAAATTGAAAGCTTGAACTGCAAGGGCTTCTTTATTTTCATCTACCAATTTCTTGTAAAGTTTTGAACTGTTACCATTGCTTAAATAATCGGAAATCATATTTAAAACATAAGAATCTTTATCAGTAAAGGAAGGAGTTCTGTATCCTAAAACAGTAGCAGGTAATTGAATATTAGCATCGTAAGCTTTCGCTTTGATTTCCGAAGTAATCGGAGTTTCTTTAGGCATATCTCTCACTACCGCATCACCTTTAGGGATTGGTCCAAAATAATCCTGAATCATTTTTTTGGTTTTGGAAATGTCTATATCTCCGGCAACCACTAAAACAGCATTATTGGGAACATAATACTTTTCAAAATAATTTTTAAATTCTTCCAAAGTAGCAGCATCTAAATCTTCCATATATCCAACATTTGGATCTTTATATGGATGCTTTACAAATAGGTTGGAAGATACAGCTTGTAATAAATTCCCATAAGGTCTATTGTCATAACTTAATCTTCTTTCTTCCTTTACGACCTCATTTTGGGTGTCTACTCCTTTTTGTTTAATTATTGGATGCATCATTCTCTCAGATTCCATCCAAAGGCCTAATTCTAAATTGTTGGACGGGAAAATTTCATAATAGTAAGTTCTGTCATTAGAAGTGTTTGCGTTGTTGGTTCCTCCATTGCTGCTTACAATTTCGAACCATTTCCCATTTGGGATGTTTTCAGTTCCTTCAAACAATAAATGTTCAAAAAAGTGGGCAAATCCAGTTCTTCCATCTTGTCGGTCTTTCCCTCCCACGTGGTACATAACTGAAGTTGTAACTACTGGTGCAGTATTGTCCTGATGCAAAATAACGTGCAGGCCGTTATCGAGTTTATACTCGGTAAACTCAACTTCTTGTGCAAAACCCATAGTTCCCAGGAGCGTTGCAAAGGCTACTAATTTAAATTTGTTAATCATTGTTTAAATTGTTTATTAATATAATAGATTAGTGTTCAAAAACCTGCCAATGTTACAAAAAAAACACCAAATCTGGTAACCTGTACAAAATAGCTGCTTAAGAAGTCTTAAAAAGGTTAGAATTAACAGGATATTAAGGTAATAACTGCTCATTATTTTGCAACTTTAGGAATAGTAAAACCTTTTTAGAATCAAACATTCATACCGACAAGTCAATACACAGATGAATTATTATTATAGATGTTACTTCCCAAATTATCGGGAGAAGTTACAACCGATAAAAAAATATTGATATAAACAAATGAAGAGTTGTTCTAAATGTTACAAAAAATCTGCGCTCCAGAAAGCTATCGGGAGCGCAGATTTAAAATCTATAGATTATCGCTGAGGAATTGATTCAAAACTAAAAACAACACATATGAAAAATATCAGTATTCCAGTTAAATACGGAGTTGCAATTTCTGTGATATTAATTGCTTATTTTTTAATTTGCGCTTTTTTCGGAGTTCATGTGAATCCGGCTTATAGCTTATTTAATGGGGTAATAATGGGGATTGGGATGTATTTAGCCCTAAAACAATACCGGTTGCACCCCAGCGGTAAATTTAACTATCAAACTGGCTTTGTAACGGGATTGCTCACCGGATTTTATGCAACGGTTATTTTCACCATTTTTTTTGCAATTTATTCCACAGAAATAAAACCTGAATTTTTAAATGAAATGCTTCCAACCTGGCGCAACGATTATAGCACCAGCAAGGGATTGGTTATTTTTGTGGTAGCTGTCATGGGATTTGCCACTACATTAATCTTGACCCTTACTTTTATGCAGTTGTTAAAGGATTCCTGGAACATCAAAAAGGAGAATAAACCTGCAATGAGAAAACAAACAAAGTCTTTGTGAATTAGTTATTTAGAAGTATATTTGCACCCGCCTTCCAGAAATGGGAGGCGGGTTTCTTAAATTAATTAAATAATAAATACGCTATGTACGCAATTGTAGAGATAGCAGGGCAGCAATTTAAAGTTGCAAAAGACCAGAAAGTATTTGTACACCGTTTGACGGGGGAAGAAGGAGACAGCGTTTCCTTTGATAAAGTTCTTCTAACCGGCGAAGGTGATACTATTACTTTAGGCGCCCCAGCTATAGATGGAGCTTTGGTAGATGCTAAAATCACCAGGCACCTTAAAGGAGACAAAGTAATTGTCTTTAAAAAGAAAAGAAGAAAAGGTTACCGTGTTAAAAATGGTCACCGTCAGTCTTTGACCGAAATTTCCATCGTAGAAATTTCACTTCCGGGTTCTAAAAAATCGACTTCTGCCAAAAAAGAAGAAGTTAAGGAAACCCCTAAAGCTGAAACCAAAAAAGCCGCTCCAAAAGCTAAAAAAGAGGTTGAAGTAAGTGAAAATTTAGTTAGTCGTGCCGAAAACAGGGCTGAAGAGAGCAACATTGAAATCAATGTAGATAAACTTCTTCACAGTATTGGAACTGCAACAAAATCTGATGCCGATGATTTGAAAGAAATCAACGGAATTGGACCAGTTTTCGAAACTAGATTGAACGAAATAGGTATTTATACCTACGAGCAAATCAGCAAACTTAAAGCAGCCGATAGGGATCAACTTTCTGCTCTTGAAGGTATTACCCGCGAAAAGATTGAATCTGACGAATGGGTTAAGCAAGCAAAAGAATTGCTAAAGAACAAATAAGAATTAATCAGAAAAACTTTAAGCCATGGCTCACAAAAAAGGAGTTGGTAGTTCCAAGAACGGCAGGGAATCTGAATCAAAACGCTTAGGTGTTAAGATATTTGGAGGACAAGCCGCCATCGCGGGAAATATCATAGTTAGACAAAGAGGTTATACACACAATCCAGGAGAGAATGTGTATGGAGGAAAAGACCATACTTTACATGCCAGAGTAGACGGCCTTGTAAAATTCACCAAAAAGAAAAACAACAAATCTTACGTTTCTATCGAACCGTTTGAGGCATAAGCCCCCTAAGCCCCGAATGGGGAATTGGAGCAATTCTTTTTAAATTAAAAAACCCTTTCAGAGCAATCTGAAAGGGTTTTTTCGTATCTTAATGTTAAATACTGAAGATTTATGGAATATTTTACTGTATACCGAACTCATGATAGTGCACAGGTCTCTATAATCAAACATAAATTTGAGGAGGAAAAGCTAAATTATCAAATACTTGATGAACATATCAATTCCTCCGCAGGAATGGCAGGAATGGGCGGTGAAGGAATGAGGATTCAGGTTCAGGAATCTCAAATAGATAAAGCAAAAACTATTCTGAAAGAGATTGGATTTTTAGGGGAATGGAAAGAAAATCTCAACATAAAACGAAAGAATACACCTATGAGAATGTGGATATTCATATTTTTGGCAGCCTTAGTTTTAATTATCGTTGCCTTCCTTATTATGTGGTTTATGAATCCATAACTAAAAGACATAAAAATAATCCCCTCTGAATTAAATCAAAGAGGATTATTTTAATTTTCTCAAATCTCAAATCTAGTATCTATAGTACTCCGGTTTAAAAGGTCCTTCAACAGTTACACCAATATATTCGGCTTGTTCCTGAGATAATTGGGTCAATTCAACCCCTATTTTCTCCAAATGAAGTCGGGCTACTTTTTCATCCAAATGCTTCGGAAGCATATAAACGTCATTTTCATATTTGTCAGAATTTTTCCAAAGCTCAATTTGGGCAAGGGTTTGATTGGTAAATGAATTACTCATCACAAAACTTGGATGACCGGTGGCACAACCAAGGTTTACCAACCTGCCTTCGGCAAGCAGGATAATATCTTTCCCGTTGATGGTATATTTATCTACCTGGGGCTTAATAGTATCCTTTGTTTTGCCCCAGTTATTGTTTAACCAGGCAATATCAATTTCATTGTCAAAATGCCCAATATTACAAACGACGGTTTTGTCCTTCATAGCTTCAAAATGTTCGGCACGAACAATTCCTTTATTTCCGGTAGTTGTAATAACGATATCTGCAGTAGGAACTGCGGTTTCAAGACGTTTTACTTCGAATCCATCCATGGCCGCCTGCAAAGCGCAAATTGGGTCAATTTCGGTAACGGTAACTATAGATCCGGCTCCTTTAAAGGAAGCAGCGGTACCTTTACCAACGTCGCCATAACCACAAACCACAACCCTTTTTCCGGCTAACATTAAATCGGTTGCACGGCGAATCGCATCTACAGCGCTTTCGCGACATCCGTATTTATTGTCGAATTTTGATTTGGTAACAGAATCGTTCACATTGATGGCCGGCATGGTTAATGTTTCGTTTTTCACACGTTCGTACAAACGGTGAACTCCTGTAGTTGTTTCTTCTGAAAGTCCTTTAACGCCTTTTGCAATTTCGGGATATTTGTCCAAAACCATATTTGTTAGATCTCCACCATCGTCAAGGATCATGTTCAAAGGTTTGCGATCTTCCCCAAAAAACAAGGTTTGTTCAATACACCAATTAAATTCTTCTTCTGTCAATCCTTTCCAGGCATAAACCGGAACGCCGGTAGCGGCAATAGCTGCTGCAGCCTGATCCTGAGTGGAAAATATATTACATGAACTCCAAGTCACTTCAGCACCCAAAGCAGTCAAGGTTTCAATCAACACGGCGGTTTGGATTGTCATGTGAAGGCATCCTGCTATGCGGGCACCTTTAAGGGGTTGTTCATTTTTAAATTCTTCCCTAAGGGACATCAGCCCGGGCATTTCAGCCTCGGCCAGTTCAATTTCCTTTCTTCCCCAGGCTGCAAGGGAAATATCTTTTACTTTATAGGCTGTATAAGGCACTGTTTTAGTGGACATATTATTATATTTGATTTTTACAATTTTACAGTCGCGAAAATACGAAATATATAACAAAATTTTATGGCTCTTTACAAAACAATAACAGTTGATCAACGTACAAAAGCCTTCATCTGGAAGGTGGAAGAAACTATTGAATGGTTGAGTAAAGGAATAGAACTAACCTTAAATTGCCAGGCGCGTGCCAATGGAATGAAATCTGAACTTCATAAGCGCGGGTTTCTGAGTATCAGGCATTTATTGGCAGAAGCCGGGTATACCGATTTTGATTTATATTACGACGAATTGGGAAAACCTCATTTAAAAGACGATAAGTACATTTCTATAACCCATTCTTTTGAGTTTACCGCAATTATTGTAGGTGAAGAACAGGTTGGGATAGATATCGAGAAAAGACGGGATAAAATATTAAAGATCGCTGAAAAATTTACACCTATTGAAGAATACAAAACTTTGGCGAATGTAGCTGCGTTAATCAGAAAACTGACGATCGTATGGGGAGCAAAAGAATCTATCTATAAAATATATCCTGAGCCCGGGTTGAGTTTTTTACAACACATCAATATTGCAGACTTCGATTTTGATGATGCAAAAACTACTGGTAAAGTTTATTTTAATGGAAGGACTTCAAATTTTGAACTACAATTTTTGGAATTTGAAGGCTACACCTGCGTTTACGCAAAACGTTCTGCTGAAGTAAATGCAAATTAACCCCGATTAATGTCTTCTATTTATAACAAATTTACACAAGCCGCTTTTTCAGGCAAAAAATTATTATCGGTCCTTATAGATCCCGATAAATTTGAGGAAAGATCGGCTGAAATATTTCTTCTGAATTTACCTGAAAACCTCACCCATATTTTTGTGGGTGGGAGCACGGTGGAACTAAATAAAACCGAAACCACCGTTCAGGCAATCAAGGCAAAAATCAATTTACCAGTAATCCTGTTTCCGGGAGACCATTCCCAAATTACCGAAAGCGCTGATGCCATCTTGTTTTTAAGCCTGATCTCCGGAAGAAACCCGGAATTTCTCATCGAACAGCAAGTGAAATCGGTTTCACAGTTGCGCAATTCTAAATTGGAGATCATTCCCACCGGTTATATTTTAATTGAAGGCGGGAATAAAAGTGCCGTACAAAGAGTGAGCAATACAAAGCCCATTCCTCAAACAGAAGTTGAAACCATCGTGAACACTGCATTGGCGGGACAATTTTCTGGAAAAAAGCTCATTTACCTGGAAGCGGGCAGTGGGGCTGAAGTTTCTATTTCAGAAGAAATTATTTCGGCGGTTAGAGCGGCGATTAATATTCCGTTGATTGTTGGTGGCGGCATCCGCACCACACAACAACTGAGGAGAACTTATGAGGCAGGGGCTGATATTGTTGTAATTGGGACAGCATTTGAAAACGGGGAGTTTTTATAGTTAGAAGTACGAAAAACACCCTGGAATGTCATTCTGAACGCAGTGAAGAATCTTGCGTGCTCAAAGGACGAATCATAGTTGAAAATCGCTCACAGTTTTCCACTTCAGATCCCAGGCAATTACGGCAGGGATTCTTCCTCGCCCAAAAGCAAGTTCAGAATGACAAAGAAAGGGGATGGCAGCGAAGAATCTTGCGTACTCATAGGTCGAATCATAATTGAAAAACGCTCATAGTTTTCTAATTCAAATCCCACGCAATTATGTTAGGGATTCTTCCTCGCCCAAAAGCGAGTTCAGAATGACAAAGAAGGGAGAGGGCTCGTTCAGAATGACAAAGGAGGGGGATGGCTCGTTCAGAATAACAAAATAATACCCTGGAATGTCATTCTGAACGCAGTTAAGAATCTTGCGTACTCATAAGACAGATCATAATCATATATGAAAAGTGACAAGTTGACAAACTTCTAACTTCTAATTTCTAATTTCTAACTTCTTATCTCTAACTTTGATAAATAAATAAATTATTAGTGCACTTGCCTACCGGCAGGCAGGTTAGTGGCAAAAACAACAAAAAAATGAAAATTTCAGTAGAACTTACCCTTACGCCCATTCAGGATAATTACGAACCGGCAATTATCAATTTCATTAAAAAACTAAGAAATTCCGGATTAACCGTAAAAGAAAATCCTTTGAGCACCCAGGTTTATGGCGATTATGACCAGGTGATGGAAATGCTCACCAAGGAAATAAAAACGGCTTTTGAAGCCATTGACCGCGGATTGATCCATGTGAAAATTGTGAAATCTGACCGAAGCGATTATGCAGCCGATTTTTGATTTCTTTTTTGAGCAGTATTACGGATATAGAACCTTTTTTATAATTCTGGAGATAATTGCGGTAATTTTTGGGTTTTTGTCAGTTTGGTTTGCCAAACAGGAAAATATCCTGGTATATCCCACCGGAATTGTAAGTACGCTAATTTTCGTGTATTTGCTTTGGCAATGGGGGCTTTTGGGCGATATGATGATCAATGCTTATTATTTCTCCATGAGTATTTACGGCTGGTATATCTGGACCCGGAAAGTAGATGCGGTGCATTTTACGCCCATCACATATATGACAAAAAAGGAACATACCCTGGCTGCCCTGATTTTTTTAGGCACCCTCATTTTTGTATATTCGGTATACGAATTATTTGATAAATGGACCAACTGGACCGCTTATGTGGATACTTTCACGACCGCTATTTTCTTTGTGGGAATGTGGTTGATGGCCCGCAAAAAAATTGAGAACTGGATTTATTGGATCATTGGCGATATTATTTCGGTGCCGCTTTATTTTTATAAGGGGCTTACTCTCACCAGTTTTCAGTATTTATTATTTACAATTATTGCCGTTTACGGCTATATAGCATGGAAGAAAAGCTTAAACAAGAATCTTCAACCTGCCTGAAAGCGGTGCTCTTTGGTCCGGAATCTACTGGGAAAACTACCCTTGCAGAACGGCTTGCACTTCATTTTAAAACAGAATGGGTGCCGGAATATATGCGGGATTATCTTCAGAAAAAGTGGGATGATAAAAAGGAAACCTGTCAGCCTTCCGATTTAATTCCTATTGCAAAAGGCCAGATGCGACGCGAGAACAATTTGGCTAAATCTGCCAATAAAGTATTGTTTTGTGATACAAATTTACTCGAACTTAAAGTATATTCTGAAGCCTATTATCACGGTTATTGCAACCCTGATCTTCTTAAACATGCGTTAAACAATAGGTATGATATTTACTTTTTAACTAATATTGATACTCCCTGGAAACCAGACGATCTAAGGGATAAACCTCTGGACAGGGAAGCAATGTTCAAAAAATTTAAAACTACCCTACTGCATCATAACCGTCCTTTCATTGTATTAAGTGGTGATGAAAACGAACGTTTTAAAACCGCTGTATCAGCAATTAATGAACTTTTAAAACCAAAAAATTGAATTTTAGCCAGAAAGATATACAGCAAATAGAGAGTAAAGGCCTGAGTGTTGAAAAGGTAGAGGAGCAAATTGAAATTTTTAAACGCGGAAATCTAGCCCTTGATATTCAGGCTGCCGCAACGGTTTGGGATGGAATATTTTTTTATTCCGAACAGGAGAAATACGAGTACATCTCATATTACGAAAAGCAAAAAAATCAACTGGAAATTCTTAAATTTATACCTGCATCAGGTGCTGCCACAAGGATGTTTCAGGATTTGCAGATCTTTCTCCAGGAGTTTAAACCTAAAACTGAAAGCCTGCCGGAATATCTTAAAAGGACAGATAATAAGAAATTAAAATTGCTTTTTGATAATATTGAAAAGCTTCCATTTTATAAACGTGCCTTAAATAATGCGAGGGAAAATCAACCCGGATTTGACGAACTCAACAGGCATTCCCGAAAATTATTGTTAGTGCAAACTATTTTATACTCCCATGGCCTTAATTTAAGCAATTACCCCAAGGGTTTGGTGCCTTTTCACGATTATACAGATTATGTCGCGACCGCCTTTGAAGAACATTTTTATGAGGCTGCAAAATATGCGGAAACAAACGGAAAAGCCAGGTTACATTTTACGGTTTCCGAAGAACATAAGGAAAAATTTGAGGCGGAATATGATGATATTAAATCCAGGGTCTCTGAGAAAACCAAGGTTGCATTTAAAGTTTCCTATTCATTTCAGGATCCTAAAACCGATACCATCGCGGTAGATGAAAATAATGAGCCTTTCCGGACAAAAGGTGGGGAGTTATTTTTTAGGCCGGGAGGACATGGTGCCCTTATTGAAAATTTGAACAATCAAAAAGCAGATCTCGTTTTTATAAAAAATATAGACAATGTCGTGACCACTTCAAAATTGGATGAAGTTGCAGAATATAAGAAAATTCTGGCCGGCAAGCTTTTAAAAGTTCAGGAACTGTGTTTTTCCTATATGAATAGCCTTGAAACCCAAAAACCTTCAGAAAAAAACATACAGGGAATTCTTCAATTTATCGAAAACGAATTGTTTTACACATTTCCGGAAGGTTTTGATGAACTTTCAGAAGAAAATAAAATTCAGCAATTAATATCCCGCTTAAATCGTCCGCTGCGGATATGCGGAATGGTAAAAAATGAAGGTGAACCCGGAGGAGGCCCGTTTCTGCTAAAAATGAGGAATGGAGCACATTCCATACAAATTATTGAAGGCGCCCAGATTGATCCAAATGATTCGCAGCAAAAGCAGATCGCGAAAAATTCGACACATTTTAATCCGGTAGATCTTGTATGCGGAATGAGGAACTACAAGGGAGAAGCATTTGACCTAACCGAATTTGTGGATCCCGAAACCTGTTTTATCACCTCAAAAACAATTGATGGGAAAGCGATAAAAGCCCTGGAACTTCCCGGTTTATGGAATGGGGCGATGGCAAAATGGAACAGCGTTTTTATAGAAGTTCCCGTGAGCACCTTTAACCCGGTAAAAACGATCGTCGATTTATTGAAACCCAGCCATCAGCCAACTTAAATTATGCCCGATTTTGAAACCATTAAGCAGGAATTAACATGGAAAGCCGTCAGGAGTTCAGGTCCCGGCGGGCAACACGTAAACAAAACGGCATCAAAAGCAGTTATTCAGTTTGATATCGAAAATTCTCAGGCATTCACCGAAGAGGAAAAAGTGAGGATCCTGAATAAATTGGAGTCCAGGTTAACCACAAACTCGGTGTTAATTATTGAGAGCAGCGATTCCAGAAGTCAGCATCAAAACAGGGATTCGGGAATTGAACGCTTGCTGGAAATAATCACCAATGCTTCCAAAAAACCAAAACCACGTAAAAAGACCAGACCGACAAAGGCTTCAAAATTTAAGCGTTTGAGGGAGAAAAAGATGCGTGGCGAGAAAAAGGAGAACCGCCAGAAACCTTCTTTATAATCTGATCTTCCCGGAGTAATTTCAAAAAATATTTTAATTTATTTTTGCCTCTTCTAAGGATAATCCACAGCGGTCAAAATATTTTTTATCATTGGTTTCGTGGCTAATTTAGGAAGATCCCACTTTCTAAATTATGAACATGCTTAAATGAAATTTAAGTTTGGAAAGTACATATATTTTTCAATTTCGATAAATAAGAGGAAAAAATGGGGATTTATTACCCAATAATTGTTTTAATAGTACTCAATTCTACAAAAAATTTTGTTAAATAATTTTCAGGCCAATTCGGAATAGATTGGGAATCAGGGGGTTTTAAACATTTATTGATTTTCTTCACAATTTGGAATAATTCTTTCTATTCATCTATTAAATAAAATAATTTATTAACCATTAATTAATTGATTATGAAAAAGTTAGGATTGACATTTGCAGCCATCGGATTATTTTTTGCAACTACCGCTCAGACACAGGAGGTTAAAGAAACCGCGAAAACAGAAACAGTAGTTTCAGAAACTATGGTTCAAACCGATGATTATAAAATGGTTGATGTTTCGGAATTGCCGGAAGCTGTTACAACGGCTATCGCCACAGATTTTGAAGGCGCGACCACTAAGGAAGCTTATGTTAAGGAAAAGGATGGAAAATGGATTTACAAGATCAAATTGGACGTGAACGGCGTTGAGAAAAAAGTGTATGCTGATGCCGATGGAAACTGGATTGAAAAAGAAGATAAAAAGAAAGAATCTTACTAAGATTTTCAATTTTGAAAGAAAAATTGAAAACTGCCCAATTGGGCGATCAACTTTTCCAAAGTTTTTGAACTTTGGAAAAGTTGAAAAAGCTGCCAATATTGGCAGCTTTTTTTTTGGCCTTTAATTAAGATGTCTGCCATTGATATTTAGTAAATTTGTAAATTCTTAATAACAAGTATTTTAATGGCGGCAATTCTTATAGTGGAAGATGATGTGGCATTTGCTACAATGCTTAAAACCTTTTTTGAAAAGAGGGGTTATAAGGTTGAAGTCGCTTTTACTGCAGCCGAGGCTTTTAAAAAATTAAGTTTACTGCCATTTAACGTCCTTTTAACCGATGTGAGGTTGCCCGATAAAGATGGTTTGGAGATCTTATTGGAAGTTAAAGCCAGTTATAAGGATATTCAGGTAATTGTAATGACCAATTATGCTGAAATTAATATGGCAGTAAAAGCGATGAAGAATGGCGCATTTGATTATGTTTCAAAACCTTTTCAGCCGGAATCTATTTTACAGACTATTGAGAATGCCCTGAGTCAGAAATCGGTTGGCAGGGAACAAATAACAGCATCTAAAAAGCCTGTTAGGGAAACTAAAAAAACGGTAAACTTTAATGCTTCCGAATTTGTAAAAGGAGTGAGTGATTCCGCCTTAAAGCTCAGTGATTATATTGAATTGGTCGCCCCCACGAATATGTCTGTATTGATAATGGGCGAAAGCGGGACCGGCAAGGAGCAGGTCGCAAAAAGCATTCACGATAAAAGCAAACGAAAGAGTGCTCCTTTTGTACCTGTAGATTGTGGTGCAATTCCGAAGGAACTCGCTTCAAGTGAATTTTTCGGACATTTAAAAGGATCTTTTACAGGTGCCATTCAGGATAAAACCGGTCATTTTGAAGCAGCCACTGGAGGAACCCTGTTTTTGGATGAAATAGGAAATCTGGATTATGGATTGCAAATGCAGTTACTACGCGCTTTGCAAGAGCGAAAAATAAAACCTGTGGGCAGCAATTCTGAAATAAAAGTAGATATCCGGGTAGTGACAGCAACAAATGAAGATTTGGCACAAGCGGTTAGAGAAGGTAATTTTAGAGAAGATTTATACCATCGTTTAAACGAATTTTCCATTCAAGTACCGGCTTTACGCGAGAGAAGTGAAGATTTAATGTTGTTTGCAGATCATTTTCTTGATGAGGCCAATGACGATCTGGAAAAAGAGGTGATAGGTTTTAGCGATGAGGTTTTTGAAGCTTTTAAAAATTACAGTTGGCCGGGGAATTTAAGGGAGCTTAAGAATACCGTAAAAAGGGCTGTTTTGCTTACCCAGGATCCAATTATACCTCTGAAAGTATTGCCGCACGAAATAGCAACGGCAAATAAAGTTGATGATTCCTATAGTTTTTTTAAAAATAAAAATGAAGAAAGCCTGCTTCTGGATGCCCTTGAAAAAGCCCAGGGAAATAAAAGCAAAGCAGCCAGGCTACTTTCTATAGACAGGAAAACACTCTACAACAAGCTCAAACAATACGATATCAAGCTTTAATCTCCTTTTCCAAGGCAGTGAGCAACTCCTCAATTTCCTGTATAAGAAAAATTATTTCATCTTTCGTGAGAATTTCGTGTTCCTTGCGCTCCAATTGTTCTAATTTACCGATAATTTTCCCTGCCTTCAATTGTTTGAACATTGGAAGCATCCTGTGAGCGATTTGCGCTGCCCGTTCAAAATCATTTTGCTTTTGGGCATATAGGATTTCTTTTAAATTGATTTTATTGCTATTGATAAAAGCATTTAAAATAGTAGCAAGCGCTTTTTTATCTGCTCCTGCAAATAATAAAATTTCGTCCAGAGAGTAATCTTTGGAATTCGAGGTAAAATTTTTCAATTGGAGATTATTGTTTTTCAATTTCACATTTAAAATTTCCCCAATTTTCATCAATAATTCTGAAGGTCTGTAAGGCTTAAGCAGATTACCTGAAAAACCTGCTTGCAAATAGGTAGCGTTGGTAACATTGGTCCTCCCGGAAACTGCGATTACAGGAATTTCGGATAGATTCGTGTTGTTCTTAATTGCCTTTACCAAATTGAAACCATCCATTTTCGGCATTTGAATATCGGTAACTACCAGGTGGTAACTTTTTTGCTGCAATTTTAAAAGCGCTTCCTCACCGTTTGTAGAGGTCTCACAATTCATCCCAACAGATTTTATCAATTCTTTGGCCAGCGCCAGTTGTGAAGATTCATCATCTACCACCAGGATATTTTTTCCGCTTAGATCAAAATCTGAAAGCTCTGTTTCTATAAGAATTTCAATTTTTTCGGATATTTTAATTACAGGAATATGCACTGTAAACTCGCTCCCCTTGCCGGGTTCACTCCTGAGTTCCATAGAACCTTTCAGCAAACCTACGATTTTTTTGGTAATGGCTAATCCCAATCCGGTTCCCCCGAATTTTTTTTCGATTTGGTTGTGTTCCTGGGAAAATTCCTCGAAAATTTCCTGCTGCTTCAATTTTGAAATTCCAATCCCGGTATCTATAATTGAGATGGTTAAAAGATAACTGTCTTCAATTTCTTTTTTCATTGAAATGGCCACAGTTATTCCGCCAGATTCGGTAAACTTAAATGCATTGGCGATTAAATTTGACAATATTTGTTTGATGCGAAATGGATCGCTCAAAACTGTGCAATTGGTATCTTCCGGCGCGATTACGGTTAATTTCAAGTCCTTCTTGTCATTCCCTGGAATGGTGTTTTGGAAGGTTTCCTCCAACAGATTTTTAGGGTTAAAGGGCAGTTTTTCAACTCCCATTTTTCCTGCTTCCAGTTTAGACAAGTCCAGCAGGTCATTTACCAGGTGAAGAATAAATTCTGACGATTTTTTGAGATGCCCTAGATAATGTTCCTGTTTGGTGTTCAGTCCCGATTTTTTCATCAATTCGGTATAGCCAATAACGCTGTTTAACGGAGATCTGAGATCGTGGGTTATAGTAGACATGAATTGTTCCCTGCGCTGCATCAACGCCTCTGTGAACAATTTGGCTTCTTCAAGTTTTACCCTGTATCTCTGGCCTTTGGAAATATCCCGAACAATTAGGAACAGGAACAATAAGATAATTAAAATGCTGGCAATTCCCACTATAATGATAATTCGGGATACCTGCTTCAGCAAGATCTGAGAATTCTCCACCCGAGACAGGGAAATTTGCCGTTCTTCCAGTTCAATCTCAGTGAGCAGATTTCTCAATTGCTCGTTCAGTACAATATCATTTTTGAGTAATTCATTTTCCTTTTTATTGATGATCTCTCGAAATTTCTGGTTTTCCTGCTCCAGTTCGTTCAGCACTTTTTTTACGGAGACGATCAGGGAATCTGAACTAAGACTTGATAATTGTTCTGAACTTTCATCTTTTGAAAATTCCAGCAGTTTAATTAAAACATCACGTTGATGCGGTTCCAGTGCAGAGAAACGGGTATCGTAATCTAATTCCCCAAAAGCGGGATCTAATTTTTGAAGCTCCTCAATGACCTGGGCATAGTAACTTGTATTTTCATCCTGGGTTCGCAATTTTAATAATTGCTCCAGGTTCTCACTTTTTTTGGACAGAAGGGTGGTGATGCTATCCAGTTCATTCATCATTACTCTTTCGGCATAGGTTTTTCTCAGGGAATCAATTTTGTTTTGAATACTGTCTATTTGGGCGGAATATCTGTTTAAATCTGTGGTGTCCCCAGATTGGATAAATCGTCTGCCGGTGCTCTCTGTTTCGTATAAGTCGGTAGCTATTTCACTCACCAAAAGCAATTGATTGTTGTTAAGACTGTTGGATTGGGTGATATCAGAAAATTTAATGACCTGGGAATGAATAAACCATACAGCTACGGCCGCAAGGGCTGCCACCAGTAAATATCCTATAAGTACCTTTAGGGTGATGGATCGTTTTGCGTATTTCATAAAGAAAATATTGCCAAAATTACGCCATTTCTTTTAAATTGACATAATCGCGTTAAAAATCAAAAAATCCTTATTACATTTGTTTCATATCTCAAAGGGGTGTTAAATTCTGAAACAATTTTAGGAGGAGACTGAGATTATACCCAACGAACCTGGGCAGGTAATGCTGCCAAGGGAAAAAGATACTAAGGTATCCTTAAAAGTATAGAACCCCCTGTTAAATCGAATTGAAGGATTTAATCAGGGTTTTTTTATGCGGTTTTTTAAACATATTAACTAATCTAAGAATAATTGCCCCTTTTATTCGTGTAAATTTATTTATTACGAATGAAGCATTTATTTATTTTTCCAGCCCTGTTGTTGATTTCAACACTTGTTTTTTCACAACAATCCAAATCAGATACCATTATTGGTCTGCCAGAAATGTTGGATGAAGTTTTGGTACAAGCCATTCGCGTGAATGCCGATTCCCCGGTTACACATTCCGATATCGATAAAGAGGAATTAAAAAAGCGCAACCTTGGTCAGGATATCCCATTTATGCTGAATTATTTGCCTTCTGTTGTGAGTACTTCCGATGCCGGTGCCGGCGTGGGTTATACCTCTTTCCGGGTTCGCGGAAGTGATAACTCCCGTGTAAATGTCACCCTGAATGGAATTCCGTTCAACGATTCTGAAAGTCAGGGTGCCTTTTGGGTAAACCTTCCTGATTTTACCTCCTCCATAGAAAATTTACAGTTGCAACGAGGGGTTGGGACTTCCACCAACGGTTCCGGGGCTTTTGGCGCGAGCCTTAACTTGCTTACCGATGCCGTTTCGAAAGAAGCCTATGCAGAAGTTGCCAATTCCTTTGGCTCATTCAAAACAAGAAAACATTCTGTTAAATTTGGCACCGGACTTATAAACGATCATATAGAATTTACAGGCCGAATTTCAGCCATAGCTTCAGATGGATACATAGACCGGGCTTCTTCCGATTTGAAATCTTATTTTCTTCAGGCTACTTATGTCGATGGGAATACCCTGGTAAAAGCCATCACTTTTGGCGGGCACGAGTTGACCTATCAGGCGTGGAATGGAATAGATAAGAAGACCCTGGAAACAAACAGGACTTTCAATTCGGCCGGGATGTACACAGATTCCAATGGAAATCTTCGGTTTTACGACAATGAGGTGGACAATTATAAGCAAGATCATTATCAGTTGCACTGGAATCAACGTTATAATAACAATTGGTCCACAAATCTAGGGTTGAATTACACCTATGGAAGAGGGTTTTTTGAACAATATAAAGAAAATCAGAAATTTTCCACCTACAATTTCACGCCAGTCGAAATTGGCGGGGATGTTATAGATAGGACCGATTTGATCCGCCGCCGCTGGCTGGACAATGATTATTATGTGATAAACGCAACCGCCCGGTATAAAAACAATCAGCTTGAAATAAATTCGGGTGCATTTTTCAGTACATATAAAGGAGATCATTATGGGGAGGTAATCTGGGCACAGTTTGCAGGTGATTCAGAAATAAGGGACCGATATTATTTTAGTGATGCCACAAAAGATGAATTTACTGTATTTTCAAAAGCAACCTATAAGATCAATGACCAATGGCAGGTTTTTGCTGACCTTCAGGGCAGGTTTATCAATTATAAAACAGGAGGGATTACCTCAGATATTGTGCCTGTTGATGTAGATGAAACTTTTAATTTTTTCAATCCAAAAGTCGGGGTGAGTTTTCAAATAAACCAGGCAAATCAGCTTTATGCATATTACGGAAAAGCGCACAGGGAACCTTCCAGGAACGATTTTGAAGAAGGTATTTCAACCCCCGAAAAGTTGGACGATTTTGAGCTGGGCTGGCGCTTCGCATCCGAAAAGCTAATGCTGAACACCAATATTTTTTATATGGATTACAAGGATCAGTTGGTGCTTTCGGGAGAATTAAATGATGTAGGATCGTCGCTTAGAACCACAAGTGGCAGCAGTTACCGTTTGGGAATAGAAATAGATGCCGAACTTCAGTTATCCGAAAAATGGAGATTAATGCCAAATGTAGCCCTGAGTTCCAACAAGAACAGGGATTTTGTAGCATCCATTGATGGAGAAATAAGGGAATTAGGAACCTCCAATATTTCATTTTCCCCGGAACTTGTCGCGTCTAATATGTTGTTATTTAATCCAATCGCTAATTTCCAAATTGGGTTTCTCTCAAAATATGTCGGGAGACAGTACATGGGAAATATAGATAGCGAAGCCTCGATCCTGAGTAATTTCTTTATAAATGATTTAAATATTTACTATGAATGGAGGAATATTCCTGTTTTTAAATCGATAGTTTTCTCCGGCTTGGTCAATAATATTTTTGATGTAAAATATGTGTCCAATGGTTATTTCTATACCTATGATGACGATTTTTCAAACCCCGGAACTGTCATCACTGTTGAAGGCGCAGGGTATTACCCTCAAGCCGGGATAAATTTTCTGGCAGGAATTTCATTAAAATTTTAAAGCGGAAGAGACCTTTCTTCCTTCAGGTATTTCAGAAGGGAGAGAGGTTTTTTATTTATTTTTGAAGAATCCTGAAGTAAAAAAATCAGTTAAAAACCTCCAGCACATTTCCATTTCTTCTAACCCTGTATGGCTTTAAAGAATATTGACCGGAACCTTCAGTAAGCTCTCCCGTTAGGATATTATAGGTGTTTCCATCGTTGCAATTGCAGGTAACCAGAATGCCTTCCACCCGAAGTGTAGAGCAATCGGTTAACGGATGGTTGGGATCGCTCAATTCAAAAGCCGTATATTGGGTATTGTTGATATTATAGACCACAACCCCGTTTATTCCTTGATTATTGGTGTAATAGCTGTTCCCGGGAAAGTTAAGGCTATTGAATTCTGGCAAACTTAAATTCAGGTCCATTCTAAAACTCACGTCAATCAAATAAGGGTTGTCGTTACTTAATCCATCGTCTGTCGCACAGGAAATAGTTGCAACTATTAGAACAAGTGTCAAGATTATTTTTTTAATCATTTTTGCAGTTTTTAGTCTTAATAATATAATTGCTTTCAAGGTTTAAATTTATTATATTTGTTTCTATTAATCCCGTCGTGCATGGGATTTTTTCTGTTTAATTATTAGGGATAAAATTTAAATCGCACACAAAAATGTCTTTTAGGTTGAGCCAAAATCCGACATCCGAAGGAGCCTGGTTTTTATCAATCACAAAAATAAATATTAATATTAAGGATGATGGACTAAGTTCCACAAACCTTAATTGTCAAACAATAACGTTATGAGCAAAGTATCTTATTATACTCCTGAAGGTTTAAAAAAATTGAAAGATGAGCTTAACAGGCTTAGGGATGTTGAACGGCCAAAAGCCTCTCAGGCAATCGCAGACGCCAGGGATAAAGGCGATCTAAGTGAAAATGCCGAATATGATGCCGCAAAAGAAGCTCAGGGCATGCTTGAAATGCGAATTGCAAAAATGGAAGAAGTAGCCTCCAACGCCCGGATTATTGACGAATCCCAACTGGATAACACCAAAGCGCTGGTACATTCTATGGTTAAAATTAAAAATTTAACCAACAAAATGCAAATGACCTATAAGTTGGTTGCCCAAAGCGAATCCGATTTAAAAACAGGGAAAATTTCAGTAGATTCTCCAATAGGGAAAGGCCTTTTGGGTAAACAAGTTGGTGATATCGCTGATATAGACGTGCCAAGCGGAAACTTGAAATTTGAGATTCTGGAGATTTGGAGGGAATAAATACGAGAGGAAAGAGGAAAGAGGAAAGAGAACTCAAAGGCCAAATCCCTGTAATTCGTTTTAATTCGCGTAATTCGTGCTTTCCACAAACCACAAACCACAAACCACAAACCACAAACCATGTCAAGTATATTCACCAAAATCATCAACGGGGAAATCCCTTCGTTTAAAATAGCGGAAACAGATCAGTTTTTGGCATTTTTAGATATC
>Ga0307486_1000659_pt1 | contig 29964 bp, 22 predicted proteins | sample CBIW02metaG_FD_203663 | JGI IMG/M metagenome (GOLD analysis project Ga0307486, IMG submission 203663) | Sea-ice brine microbial communities from Beaufort Sea near Barrow, Alaska, United States - CBIW 0.2 | ecosystem: Environmental > Aquatic > Marine > Coastal | place: USA: Alaska | collected... | reverse complement strand
GCTATGAGGAGCCGCGCCTGGTGCTGTTTTCCAACCGGGTGAATTCAGCCTGCGGCACGGCGAGTTCAGCGGTTGGACCCTTCTATTGTCCCGCAGACAATCAGGTGTATCTGGATCTGGTTTTTTTTCGGGATCTAAAGTCGCAGCTGGGTGCGCCTGGGGATTTTGCCCAGGCCTATGTAGTCGCCCACGAAGTAGGGCACCACGTGCAGAACTTGATGGGCATCAGCCAGAAGGTGCGGGTGGCCGGTGCTGGCAAGAGCGCGGCGCGGGTGAACGAACTGTCAGTGCGCCAGGAGCTGCAGGCAGACTGTTTTGCTGGTGTATGGGGCCATAACGCCAACAACCAGCAGCTGCTGGATGCGGGCGACCTGGACGAGGCGCTGACCGCTGCATCAGCCATTGGTGATGATCGCTTGCAAGGCCGTTCGGGTGGGGACGTTGTGCCCGATAGCTTTACCCATGGCACCTCTGAGCAGCGGGTAACCTGGTTCAAACGTGGCTTTACTAGCGGTGACGTGGCGCAATGCGACACCTTTAGCGCGCGGCTCTGAGGGTAGAGTTACGCCGGCTCTGGTAACAGTTGAACGCTGACCGATTTTTGTAACTGGTCTACCAACGTATCCACCTGTTGGAGCGCATGGTTAATCGACGTAGCCAACAGTTCGCCCCCGATTTCCTGCCCCTCAATGGCGATGTAGTGGATGCGCGTAATCCCGATAAATGCCAGCGCGGTGGCTAGGTTGGGCTCTAGGTGGTTCATGTGCGCCATTTCTCCGCCGGGTCCAAAGCCTACACCGCCTCTGGCTGTGAGAATCACGGCATGCCGTGGCCGGTCGGCCAGTTTCGCAACGTAGGGCGCAAGTGGATTGCTCTCGTCGATATCGACTGTTCGGCCAGCGCGAACGACTTGGTCGACCCAGGCTTTTAATGCGGCGGGCATGCCGAAGTTATATAGCGGCGTGCCGATCACCAAAATATCGGCGGCTATAAGCTCATCGATCAACTCATCACTTTCGACCAACACGTTTGCCATCCAGGGTTGCTGTTTATCCCGTGGCGTGAAAGCGGCCGCGATCCAATCGTGGTTGATAAAGGAAGGCGGGTTTCGGCCTATGTCTCGATAGGTGTGGGTGTCTTGGGCACGTTTACTCTGCCATTGGCTGGTAAACCGATGGCTCAGGTATCGGCTGTGTGATCCGTGTTCGTCTTGGCCAGCGAAGCCGGGGCGAGCGCTAGCGTCAATCTGCAGAATGTGCGGCATGGTGAGCCTCTTATTTAGATTTGAATTCATCTGTAATTCACAGCAAACTGATCTTAAGAACCCTATGTTGGGCGAACAAACGATCTTTTCTTTTGGTTATAGGTGAGAGGTATTCATTCATGGCTCATCGCTGGTTACCCTCACTTTCGTCACTGCGGGCTTTCGAGGCGGCTGCCCGGCATGAAAGCGCCAAGCTGGCTGCGTTGGAGTTATCTGTTACGGCCACGGCCATCAGTCACCAGATTCGCGGGCTTGAAGAGTCGCTGGGCGTTGCCTTATTCATCCGCAAACCCCGGCAGCTTGAATTGACTCCCCAAGGGCGAGAGTTGCAGCAGGTGTTGGAAGCCGCTTTTGACAGCATCAGCAGTGTCGTCAAGGGTCTGCGTCCCGTGCCATGTCGTCAGGCAATCACGCTTTCCACTACGCCAGCTGTGGCGGCACGTTGGCTCTTGTCCTGGGTATGCTTGTTGCGCGAGTCTCATCCTGATATTGATCTACGCATCCACGCTTCACATGAGCCGGTGGCGTTGGATGGCGTGACTGCGGACTTAGCCATTCGCTACGGCGATGGCCGTTGGCCGGGGCTGGTGGCCGAGAAGCTGTTGGATAACACCTTTATTCCGGCGTGCAGTCCGTACCTTGGCTTGCACGATTTAGCGCAGTTGCCGTTACATCCGCTTATTCACTTCCGCCCGCAGGGTGCGGTTAGTGCGCCCTTGGGTTGGGCTGTTTGGCAAAAACTGGCACAGGTTCCCGGTTTGGACGTGAGTGCGGGGTTGGTGTTTTCTGACGAGACCCATGCCATCTCGGCCGCTGTTGGCGGTCAGGGAGTCGTGCTGATAGGCCGCGAGTTGATTGAGGACGAGCTGGCTGAAGGGCGACTGATACAGCCCTTTGGTCCTGAGCTTGAAGGCAAGCCGTTTTTTTTGGTGTATCCGGAAACCCGACGGAACGATCCTACGATTATGGCTATTCGAGACTGGGTGATGGCTGTGCCGGGTGGGCTGTGTTCCCTGTAGCAGCAGCTTGGGGCTTGTTTCGGCTCATCCCTCGCGCAACAACTGCGCTGGATTGATCCTCAGTGCCCGCAGTGTCGGCAACAGCCCACCTAACAATGCCAGCGCGCTGACCGTACCAGCCACAAGAGCGCCAATCCACCACAGGTCGCTCGCCGGCAGCTTCAGCAGCGTGGCTGCCAAGGGCAGGGCGATCAGTGCGCCGAGTGCGGTGGCGAATAACGTTGAGAGGGCCGTGAGCAACCCGGTTTCCAGCAGCATGGATGCCGCAATAGCCCGGTGCCGGGCACCTAGACAGTGCAGCAGGTTGGCTTCATAGAGTTGACGCCTGCGGCTGACACTTACCACGCTGGAGAGTACCAGCAGGCTGGCCAAGAGGCTGACCAGGGCGACGGCGGCAAGCCCTGCAGCGGCCTTGTTAAGAAGACCGCCTGCTGTCTCGAGCCAGTCGGCAGTGCTGAGCGTCATCACATTTGGAATGTTTCTGGCTAGCCACTGCTGTGAGCTTTTAGCGGCTGGGTCGCTCTGATAGACCACGCCAACGTAGCGACCAATCAAGTTATCCAGTGCGCCATCCTGGAGTACGCCTTCAAACCAGAAGCGGGTCTGCAGACCTTTTTGTCGGTAGATAGCCTTTATTTCAGCGGCAATGGGCTGGCCTACGGCGAGAAATCCCACCTGGTCGCCAACAGTCAGACCGAGTTGGTTGGCTTCCCGGTCCTCCATCGCCATGAAGGCCGGTTCACCCGCGGATGCAGGGGCCTCCCACCAGCTACCGGCAACCAACTCGAGATCTTCCGGATTGCCGGACAGGTAACTGAGTTTGTATTCATCCCCCATGGCTTCGCGCCTGGCTTGGGCATTGTTTGCGAGCACATCGGCGATCGGTTGCTGGTTGATAGTTGCCAGGCGGCCACGGACCAAGGGCAGCAGCTCAGTGCGGTTCGCCGGGTCAAGCGAGGTAAGGCCAGACTCAAGCATTTCGATTTGGTCAGGCAGTACGTCGTACAGAATCAGGGCAGGGGATTCGGCCGGCATGGTGGATTCCAGCGCGCGCAGAAGGGTGCTCACCAGCAGGGTACACGCGACTACCAGCGTCAGCGCCGTGCCCAATGAGAGTAACGTTGCTCGCAGGGGCGAATCGGGTCGGTGCAGATTGGCCAGTGCTAGCCGTCGGGCAAAGCTGCGACCGGAAAAGCCGCTGTTTTCTAGGGCTTTGGCACCCCGTTGCAGACCTTTGATCAGCACTTCCAGCAGCCCCCAGAGCACGACTACGGCGAGCAGGAACAGCAAGCCAAGTTGCGGCGATGGTAACCAGAATACGGTAGCCGTTATGTATACCGCCAGCAGCAGATAACTGGCGATGCGCCAACTGTGTGGTTCATGGCTAGCGGCCTGAGCCTGTCCGCGAAACAGCCCTGCCGGCGAAGCCGCCAGGGCTCTGGCCAGCGCCGGCAGCGCAAAGACGTAGGCGGTGAGTACCGCAAAGAGCCAACTTAATAGGAGCGGTATTATCCATAAATTGATCCATTGGTCAGCGCTGCTTGCTCCAGACAAGGCAAAGGCGTCACCCGCAAGGGTGATAGCGACAGCCGAAAGTACCAGGCCGATGGCGCCGCCGATCAGGCCAGCCAAGCTGCCGAGTATGCCAATCTGTAGCAGATAAATGCCCACCAGCGGGCGCCGCCGTAGGCCAAGAGTTTGCAGTGTGGCGATGGTGCCGAGTTTTTCGTCCAGATAGGCGTGGATGCTATTGGCGACACCCAAGCCGCCGATAAATAACGTAGTGAAGGCGATCAGAATCAACGCCGTGGCAATTTGGTCCAGCCGCTCGGCGATGCGTTCGCTGCGCTCGGCAAAGGTAGTGGTATCCCAGCGTGTCTCGGGAAAGGCCTGCTCGAATTCATTCAACCAGCCACTTAGTTCGCGAGCGGTCTGCACGCGGTATTCGTAATCAATGCGGCTACCTGGGCCGATCAGCGCGGCTGCTTGCAGCCCCTCTTCGGATATCATGATCGGCAGGCCTCGCCAGTTGGCGTTCAGACTGCGATCCGGTTGCGCTTGAATCAAGGCGCTGATACGAAAGGTCGCTGTGCCAATCTGAATGGTGTCGCCAACCGACTGGCCCAGTCGTTCAGCCAGCAGGGGGTCCATGACTGCGCCCCACAGATCATCCTGAAGTGCGGTAAGTTCGCCAAGGGATTGGTTTGGCGTGAGCAGTAGTTCGCCGTATAGCGGGTAGGCCGCATCGGGAACCAGGATCCCGGCCCTGAAGAAGTTCTCGCCTTGCTTGTCACTGACCATGCTGTCGAGTTCGCGCACCAGTGATATGCGTCCGGTCCCGCGTATCCATTCCAGCACGCCCTCTGGCAGCGGCTCACTGGCATCCAGTTCGACATCGCCGCCCATTAGCGCACGGGTATCCGCCAGTAAACTCTGCTCGATCACTCGGTAGAGGCTGGCGGTGGCTGCTATCAGGGTGACGCCGAGTATCAGGCAGGCCAGAAAGACTTTTAGGACGGAAATACGTGAGCGCAGATCAGTGATCGCGAATCGCAACAACCATAGGGCCTTTGCGGACCTAAGGGGTTTGGCGGTTTTGTCAGATAGCATGCAGTCGTCCGCCCTCCATCCGCACGCGATGTTGACAGCGCTCGGCCACACGCTCGTCGTGGGTCACCAGCACCAGTGTGGACTGGCTTTGCTTGTGCAGGTCGAACAAGAGCGACAGTATCTTTTCGCCGGTTTCCTGGTCCAGATTGCCTGTTGGTTCATCGCCCAGCAGCAAACTTGGCTGATGCACCAGTGCGCGGGCTATTGCGACACGTTGTTGTTCACCGCCTGAGAGCTGCCCGGGATGCTGCTGCACGCGGTGGCTAAGCCCCACAGCATCAAGCATGTCTAGGGCACGCTCACGGGCGTTGGCCTGGCCGGTAATTTCCAGCGGCAGGCTGACATTACCCAGCGCAGTGAGGCCCGGCAGCAAATGAAATGACTGGAAGACGATGCCCAGGTGTTCACTGCGCCAGTCGGCCAGCGCGTTCGCATTCATGTCGCCCAGGCGTTGGTCACCAATCAGTATCTCGCCCTGATCGGGCCGCTCAAGGCCTGAGAGCAGCAGAAGTAGGGAGGTCTTGCCGCTGCCGGAGGGACCGGTAATCGCCAGTGTCTCGCCGGGTAGGACGGTGAGTGATGCATCTTTAAGTACGGTAACGGTACCTGACTCTGTTGGGTAGGTGAGATGAATGCCGTTCATTTTGACACTGCTGGACACAGGGGCTCCTTTGGCTGGTGTTGGCTCAAAAAAGATACTATGCCATGCCAACTTTGGTGTGTGGCCTTGGTATTGGCGTTCAGAGGGAGTTGATTTGTGGCAAGGGGTTGCGTTTGCGGTGATGCCTAGCATCCGTGGCGGGGCCGCCGCCCCTCCCGGATTGTGGGAGCGCAGGAGTAGTTGTGGTTTCAGTGAGTCCGGATGTTGAAGTGGTTTGGTAGGAGCCGCGGCCTCGCGGCGAAATTCTGACATTCGCGGCGGGGCCGTCGCTCCTACCTGGGGAGTGTGTGTGCTGAACCTCTAAACGTAGAAGTCCAGTTCTTCCTGGGCTTTGAGCAAGTCCCTCATCGTGATGGGGTCTTCGCCGAAGAAAAAGATCAGGCCCCAGTGGGTGCCGAAGGCAGACCGATCCGGAACCGTTTCTTCTGCGGGTGCAACCAGTTCGTGGGACTCGAAGTAGGGGTGATCAATCGTTTCCGAAGGCATTTCCAGCTTGCTGACCACACGACGCCGTGGATACACACCAAAGCACCCTGCATAGCCCTTGGCATCGACCACTTCGCGTGGGAAAAAGGCATCCACTTCTTCTTTGGTGCTTTTGGGATCGAACACCAACATCGAGGCTTGGTACGCGCTGAATCCATAAGCTCGCTCAATCAACTCAAAGGCCTTGAACCCTGGCGGACGGTAGGCAACCTCACCAAAATACATCTCACCGTCTGCGGTGACGAAGTACTCGGGATGAATCAAACCGAACTGGATGTCGAAGGTTTTGATCAGTAGTTCGATCTGCTTGGTGATCGCAGGACGCCAGCTCTCGAGTTGCTCGGTAGCAGGGACGAATACCGAGTAGCCCAAGGTGACGTATTCGGAAATATTCAGGAACTGGATTTTACCGTTATGGATCCAGGCCTCAACAGCAAACTCCCAGCCATCCAGATGACTTTCCATCAGCAGCGGATATTCCTCGACGGGAATGGCGTCAATATCTTCAATTTTGCGAATCATCCGATGGCCGAGGCAACCGGCTTTGTCGAACGCTTTGACATGAATCGGGTCATCGGGGTCGCCGTCTAGTTTGAGCAGTGTCTGGTTGACGCGCTTCATGAAGCGAATGATGTCTTCTTTCTCGTGGGCTTCCTCGAAAATCCCGACACGAATACCGCCAAGCTGAGCGCGGCGCTTCATAAGCGATTTGTCGCGAAACAGAATGGATTGACCATACATGCGCGGGCTGTCCATCAGGACCGAGTTGATGGCACCGGACCATTCGACCGTTTCCTCGAAAAGCGGTATGGCGACGTCGACGCCTTCAGCCTTCAGCTTTTCGGCAATCTCCATGGAACGATCATTAAGACGCGTGAAATCCCAGGATATGTAAGGGATCTTGTTTGCAGTGCAGAAATCCGCCGCCCAATCCGGAGCAACCACGATATAGCGACGGTCAAACTTCTGCGCGGCCTTGATTGCATTGACACTCCAGCCAAGCAGGGCAATGTAGCCTTTGTTCGGATCCTTGGCGGTTTCGGTTCCTTTGACTGAATCCATGTTGGGATCGAGCCAGGAAGCTACATCAGCGGATAGTTGAGTTTCTGACATTTTAGACATGTATATTTTCCTTGCTGATGACTCCTGACAGACTGCACTTAAAGGGTGTGCATCGGTCCGGTGGAGTCGTGAGATAGCCTCGTCTACTGGAGGCTGGGTGACCACGCATTAGATGGAAGACGATGGCTCGAGACAGTTCTCTTCGAGCACAATTGGCGGGTCAATTTGTTTCAATATTAAGAACAGTGTAGACGAATTTTCGTCATCTACCCATTTTAGAGTATGAAATGGATGGAAAGTTTACGGCGGCCGTTGAAATATTCGATAGCAGGTTGACCAACGCATTGAGTGGCTGGCTACCGCTCTGACAGGCTATCTTGGGGCCCTGAGGAATTTAAGAGCCACGGTTATGACCACGACACAAGAAATGACAATACCGACATAAAAGAGGAAAAACGCGAAGCCGTTTGCGATAGATGAATCGGCATTAAAGATCAGTCCGCGAGCATCAGGGAATATCGGATCCAGTATCGACGCAATCACGATGGTCCATGCCACAATAACCATGGCTGCGGCCAGACGATAAATCGGTATCACGCGCGTATGTATGACCGGCACGATAGCCGCCAGTATCCATAGCAGCAAGCCGTTGGTGATGCCTTCCATGTGGGCCATCCGCCAGGAGTCATAGGTGCCGGGTAACTGATAGGCGATTGCCCCCGGGAACGGCCAGAGTTTGATTTCGCCAATCAGAAAAAACAAAAAGGCAAAGCCCACGACAAAACCAAACAATAGCACCAGGGCGCCATGTCCAACGAGTAAGCGTTGGGCCCTTGCAAGTTCATTTGTCATTATTGAAATCCTTTGCCTGGTGGTTATAGCTGAAGCTGGTTTTCAGGTTGTTAGTGTCCAGTACGGCGAGTTCCTGATTGCCTCGGTTGTAAGTATTGACCCAGTCAATGCACCACTGGGGATCTTTGACTGTCGAGGGGTGATGACCGGGCAGGCAGGCTGTGATCAGCGCAGGCAGCATGTTGGCGAAGAATTTTGTAATTATCTTGAGCAGTGCCCAGCGTGAGTTCAGATTGGTCCATAGGCCGTCTTTTTTAAGCATGGCCTGATAGGCTTTTCTGCTGTACTTCACCACATGCGCCGTGGCAAATAGGGTGCCGTAGACGCGATAGAAGTAGTTGCCATACACGGTTTGGTAAGCATCGAAAGCGACGTTCTTGTGCTCTATTTCTTCGACAAAGTGCCAGAGTATCAGTGATGCCACGCGGGAGTCTGAGCCGCCGAACAAAGAGTCCCGATTATTGACCAGCCAGTGGCCAATGCCCAGGGCCATGGACTCGAAACCGCAGGCATAGGCCAGGTTGAATTTCAGTGAACGGTTTTTTTCGAAGTGCGCAAAGTCGGCTTTCATCTGCTCCTCAATACCTAGGAGTTCTGGGTATCCCTGTTTGATCAGCAGGTCATTAAATCTGCGATGTTGCTGATAGTGCTGGGCTTCCTGACCCATATACAGCTTCACTTCATTCCTCAGGGTCTCGTCACCGATCTTCTCGAGAGCCTTGCGCATGGTCTTGATCAGGTAGGGTTCGAGAAAGGGCATGGCCAGTGACGCGCCATTGACCATGTGGCTCCACTCCGGTTTGCTGTTATTCCAGTGCGGATCGAAGATGTCGGTAAAGCTGAACGGCATCTTGCGCACAAGCAGAGCGTGAGCTAATGCGGGTGCGAGAGTAGTATCGTCTGAGTTCTGCTGATCGTTCATGACTGTGCTCCTCGTAAGAGGCTGGTGTTCGCCCGCAGCCAGCTTGATTGCCTTCAATTCAATCCTAGCAAAACCACCACTATTGGGGAGGTTATTAGGTGACTTCGTGGGGTTAATAGATGACAATAAAATTTTGAAGGAATCTGGGAATGAGTCTGCAACCTAGTGAGTGGCGGGTTCCGAGTAGCTACTCGCGAGTCGTGGCGCGGGAGCTTGACTTGGCCGAGCGTGAGCTTGCGTTGTTGCTAAGCGGTACGGGTCTACCTACCAGCATCCTGTTGCCGGGAGACGAAAGTCACCTAAGCGCAGCGCAGCAGCTGCGCATTCTGGAAAATGCCCAGTCCATCATGTCCGTACCCGAATTTGGCCTGCGCCTAGGCTGTCGACTGAAACCGTCCAGCCACGGGCCAATGGGTTATCTGGTACTGAGTAGTCCCGACGTGCTCACGGCCATGGAATCATTTGCCGAGTACCTGCCGTTGCGATTGCCTTTTTCGGCAGTCCAGGTCACCCAAGACGCCGATTGGCTGACCTATACCCTGCAGTTGAAAGTAGATGCCAACCCGGCGGTACGTCGGGTGTTACAAGAATGCTTTGCGCTGATGTTGCAGTCGGTGGTCGAATCAGTTGTGGATCGAGAACTGACTGAAGCCCGTATTGGTCTAGCGCATGGGAAACCGGCTTATCACAGGTTGTATGCCGAATACCTGCATTGCCCCGTGCAGTTTTCCCAGCCGGCTAACACCTTTCAAGTTCCCATCGAACTTGCTCTCCAAGCCAATGCGGCGGGTCATTCTGGGTCCTATGCGGTGGCTCGAGCTTTGTGCCGCGGGCTGCTGGAACACATGCCATCCAGTCAGTTGTCGACCCGTGATCGGGTTCGGCGTCTGTTGTTGTCCAATCCGGCAGGAACCATGACGGCAAATGATGTGGCTCGGGCCTTGTTTGTCACCAAGCGAACTTTGCAAAGGCGACTTGAGTTGGAGGGCACAAGCTATCGTGGCGTTACCGAATCGCTGCTGGCCGAGCTTGCCACCCGCCATCTGGGAGAGGGCGGGCTTACCATAGAGTCAGTAGCAGTGATGCTCGGATACAACGATACAGCTGCCTTTCGTAAAGCCTTCCATCGCTGGTTTGGGCAAAGTCCCAGCGACTACCGGGCAGCTATCAAGCGTGCAGCAGGGTTAACCGTTGCGGCCCTTGACCAGTGATTTTTGGAGCGCTGTCGTTTCCTTGGTGGCCTGAAATACGGACAGTGCAGGGTCGGCTTTGCCATTGCGTCCAAGGCGATCGATCTGCGCAAAATACCAGTACTGTACAGCGAAGGTAGCCATGGCTTTCAGTGCGTTGACCTTGCCGAGAAACGCTAGCCAGCTGGGGAACAGGGCCAGCCGGTTTTCATAGCGAGGGAGTTCAGCCAGTCCGGCGAGCAATTGCGCCGGAGCGTCAGTCATGAGGCACATAGGGCGGCCCAGGCCGATCAAGTCGGCGCCGCCGCTGTCCAGTGCCTGTTGCATCACCACCTTTTGTCGGAACCCACCGGTGACCATCAGCGGCACTGAAATCTTGCTGCGCATGGCCAGGGCAAAGTCGACAAAATAGGCTTCGCGTTGTTGGGTGGATTTAGCCACCTTTTGTGGCTCTTCCGCTTCGACGCCCTCGACACCTAGCAGTTTGGGTTGCTCGTAGGTGCCACCGGAGATTTCGATCAGATCGACCCCGGCCTGCTCCAGCCATTCGACCACTTGCAGGCTGTCTTCGAAGTCAAAGCCACCTTTCTGGAAGTCGGCACTGTTGAGTTTGACGGCAAGAGGGAAGTCCGCGCCGACGGCCTCACGTACGGCGGCGACTGAATCCAGCAGCACTCGGGCACGATTTTCCAGGGAGCCGCCGTACTCATCGCTGCGCTGGTTGCTCCGTGGGCTGAGAAACTGCGACAGCAGATATCCGTGGGCTGCGTGTATCTGCACCCCGGTAAAGCCAGCGGCTTTGACCGCCGTGGCGCACACGGCGAAGCGTCGGACGATATCGGTGATTTCTGACTTTTCCAGTGCGACCGGCTCACCGAACTGACCGCCGGGCAGGCCCAACTTGATCGGCGAGGGCGCTTTGGGGTGGGGGTTGATCATTTTCATGGTTTGCCGGCCGGCGTGGCTGATCTGCGCCCAGAAGTGGTTGCCGTTGCGCGTGGCAGCGTGTGCCCAGCGACTCAGAGCTGCCTGCATTGCAGCATCGGGCTCGCGGTCGATGAATACATTGCCTGGACGTTCAAGATGATCGCGGTCGATTTGAATGTTGCCCGAGAGCAACATCCCCGCACCCCCATCACTCCACAGCCCATACAGCCGCTCAAGTTCAGCGGTAGGCACGCCATCGGGAGTGGCCAAGCCTTCGGTCATAGCGGCTTTGGCCAAGCGGTTGGAAATAATGGCGCCGCAGGGCAGGGTAAGTGGGTCGGCCAGGGATTTGTTCATGGAATGCTCTTTTTTTGTTTTTGCAGGTACTGGAAGTGTATTCGGTTTTTTTACCTAGAAGATACTGTTTGTGCTGGGTGCATTCTGCTTCGCGGCGGGGCCGCCGCTCCTACCGGCGATGATGGAGCCTGCTGGGAGTTCGGTATTGCATTCGGCGTGGTTATTGAAACTTTATTGCAGCAGATTCCCATATCTGTTGTCTGATACTTATGACGACAAACGATCCCCACTAAATTTATCAAAAGGAGCTTCCGATCTGCCCATGATTCAATGGATTTTGGCCAACCAGGCCCTCTTTAACGTCAGCGTTAGTGCCGTCACCGTGATTATTTGGGTGATATACGCTCAGCTGCTGTATTCCGGATTTCGTCGCCAGCGCACGCCCAGGGTGATCATTAATCGTGGCAAGAAAAAGAATCTGGATGCCCTGTGTATCATCAGCAATATGAGTCAGGAGCCAGTTTACGTGGAGTATATCCTCATTACCCTGAGAACTTCGAAGGGGTCTGCCACCATGGACGTTACGGATAGTGAACAGTTTCCGTCAGATGGGCGCGAGGATGAAAATGAGCAAGGGCAAAACGCCTCAGGGCTTTCCGTCAACCTTCATGACAATACCCGACAAGGCCCTCTGTTATCCGGTGAGTTTATGCATATCGGCACGTTCAGTGGTGTCGTCATGCGCCTGGCACGGGCGGCAGGCATCCCGATGAGGGGCAACCGCCCGGAGGGTGACATACACTTGGAATGTCTGACCATTCAGATTATTGCCCTGTACGGGCCGGACTCGCGGCCGATCAGCGCTAGCCGGAGCTTTAACATCATGAGCGAACACGGCGAGGACATATTGACCCCCTCGTCCTGGCAAACCTATCAAGGTGTCTCATTCCTGCATCGTCGCCGGCTGGGCAAGATCGTTGACGAAATGAACAAAACTAACTTTTCGATCAGCTCGACTATTCGCATGGATCGCGATTAACCTGAGCTGGAAGTCACCCTGTCGAAGCAGTATTGGTGATAAGCCGTTCTATGGCCCGGTTGATTGACGCCTGTTCAGTGAGTTGATCAAACAGATCCCCTACCGGTTCACCGTGGATCAGGCCTAGCAGTACGCCAAGCACGGAGCCACGGTGAACGTTGTCGCCACCGACTTCCGCATTTAGCTGCAGCGCTTTCAGTGGGTCTTGCTGGTGCTTGCACGCGAAGTACAACACTGCTGGCCATGAATCGCTGATGTAGCAGGCGGTCGACAGTGTCCGACCAACTACTTCCCGCTCCGGGCGATTGCCTTCTACCAGTTTGGTAAGCTCGCGGTGGGGCAACCCTCTAGTGGCCGTTAGCAGCAACTCTTTTACAGACGCACTGTCGTCGCGAAAGAGTAAAGCGTCGATCAGGTTAACGTAGGCATCGCATACGTCCGCCAGCGAGGCGTCGGGGTGGGTCAGAGCTAAGTGCTCACGGCACAGCCGACGGGTATCAGCCAGTGACGTTCCGTTTAAACGCTCGCCAATAACCAGTGGGGCAATGGTTACCAGGCCGCCGACGGAGGGGGTGTCGTGGGTGACCGCAGCGCACTGGTCTGGCGCCGAACCTGCGTTTAGATTGGAGAAGAAGCCACGGTGGTAGGACTCGGCGTAGGTATCCGGGTGAGCCGGTTCGTCCGAGGTCATCAGTTGTATATAAGCTTGCAGGAAGCCATCGCGGTCATAATGCCCGCCAGACTGGTGCATGACGTTCATCAGTGCCAGTGCGCAATGTGCATTCAGAGTGTTATCGCCGGCGTTCATGCCCTGATGGTAATGCACATTCGAGCGATTCCAGAATGACGCTTTCCCTTTGAGAATAACATCGCCAACAATGTCGGCTTTACCTGCGCCGCCGGCGCTTTTGCGACCACCTTGGCTGGTCGAGTGCAGGGACATGATGGACGAGGGGTGGAATTCGGGGGGCGCCTCAAAGGTTTTTATGCCTTTAGGAAATGCCTTGTCGAGGTCGTGGACGTTATAGAACCAGTGTGCTGGCATCGCCAAGGCGTCACCAATAAACAGGTTTTGCAAGGCGGCAGTCGCCCTAGCGGTTATGTGCTTTTCCATTATTTTACCCTCTGGTGTATCTGGAATCAGTTGCCGAGAATACAGGGTCTGATGGGTAATAGAGGGGCTTGCGTCTTCGTTTGCTTAACAGGATATGTACAGCGTGGCAGGAACGATAATGCGTTGAAAGCGGCTATATAAACGATATGGCCCTGATCACGTTGTTTTCCAGCGCTGAATGAGCTGCAGGGCCAAATCCCCCAACTCTGCAGATATGAAATCGGGTTGTGGCAGCTCGGCCACTGGAAGAATGGCGTTGTGTGGTCGAGTCAGCAGCGCTCCGTGACAGCCTGCAGCCTGGGCTCCTACGGTATCCCACAGGTGACAGGCGACCAGAACAAGATCAGCTGTCTGCACACTCAGTTCATCGGCAACCATCTGATAGGTTTCCGGCGCGGGTTTGAACTTGCCTACAGCTTCAACGCTAAAGCTGCGCTCGAAGAAGTCACCCAGCCCCGCACGCTCAAGTGGCGAAGGTGATGCGCCGCCTGGTGAATTGCTCAAGGTCACCAGTCGAAAGCCGGCATCACGCAAGGCATATAGTGCTGGCGCTGCATCCGGATGGGCGGGCAATACACTCATCCGCTGTTTCAATTCATCGATATCGGTCTGCTCAATGGCAATGCCGTGAATGGTGCCGACCATATGCAAGGTGCCGATGGCCAGCTCGCCAAAGGGGGCGTAACGGCCAGACAAGGTAATGGTTTGCGAGTAGAGAATCAGTTGGGCAAACCATTCGCGCAGGACTACGCCATCACCAAATACGCGCTCGAACAAGGGACTAAGGGTAGTGATATCGAGCAGGGTTTCATTCACATCGAAGACGATGATGGGTGTTCGCTGTTGATCGGTCATGCAGCACCTCTATGCGGACAATTGTGGGTGATTCGCTCATGTCCGGTATATGATTCGCGCCCCAGCGCTTAAGTTCAAATCTCAGGTCATCATGTCCAGTAACGCCATTTACACCGATCTATCGGGCTTTTACGACTTAATGTGCGCCGATATCGATTACAGCGCTCAGAGCTACTGTGTTCAGCGCTTGCATCAGCTGCTCGGTGGCAATGGGAAAAGGCACCTCGATCTGGCCTGTGGTACTGGACCGCATGTGCGCCATTTGCTCGATGCGGGGTATGAAAGCAGTGGCCTCGATATCAATCAGCCGATGCTGGACAGGGCGCTTATACGTTGCCCGGAAGCTGACTTTTCCCTGCAGGATATGTGTCATTTCACTGTTAACCAGCAGTTTGACCTGATTACCTGCTTCTTGTATTCGATTCATTACAGTGCCGAACTTATCAGGTTGCAGGCGTGCATCGCCAGTGTGCATGAGGCGCTGGTGACAGGAGGGCTGTTCTGCTTCAACGCGGTCGACAAGCACCAGATCGACAACGACTCTTATGTTTCGCATACCACCACACAGGCCGACACTCTGTTGAGTTTTAGCTCCTGCTGGCATTACTTGGGCGATGGCGAGCAGCAGTCTCTCAAATTGCGTATTGAAAAAAAATCGGCTGCCGAAAGGCATGTGTGGCACGACCAACACAGTATGGTGGCTGTCAGTTTCAGCCAATTAGTGGCGCTGTTGGTGCCCTACTTTGAAGTACATGTGCTGGGGCATGACTACGAGACCATCACCCCTTGGGACAAGACGTCCGGGAATGCGATCTTTGCCTGTGTGAAGATTTAGAGCACGGCGCAGCTAGGGATGGGCACAGCATGGCTGTGCCCTAGTCAATCAATCCCAGCTCAACGCACCCCCCGTCTGATACTCGATTACTCGCGTTTCAAAGAAATTCTTTTCCTTCTTCAAATCCATGATTTCACTCATCCACGGGAATGGGTTGACGGTACCTGGATACTCTTCCTTCAGGCCGATCTGCGTCAGACGCCGGTTGGCAATGAACTTAAGGTATTCCTCCATCATGGCGGCGTTCATGCCCAGTACGCCACGGGGCATGGTGTCGCGTGCGTATTCGATTTCCAGCTGGGTGCCTTGCAGGATCATCTGCGTGGCTTCGTCTTTCATGCTGGCATCCCATAGGTGGGGGTTTTCGATCTTGATCTGGTTGATCACATCGATGCCGAAGTTCAGGTGCATGGACTCGTCACGCAGGATGTATTGAAACTGTTCGGCGACGCCGGTGAGCTTGTTGCGGCGTCCCATGGAGAGGATCTGAGTAAAGCCGCAGTAAAAGAAGACACCTTCAAGTACGCAGTAGTAGGCGATCAGGTTACGCAGCAATTCCTTGTCGGTCTCGACCGTGCCGGTATTGAAAGTTGGGTCGGAGATGGAACGGGTGTACTTGAGGCCCCACGCGGCTTTTTTCGCGACCGAAGGAATCTCGTGATACATGTTGAAAATCTCGCCCTCATCCATGCCCAGTGATTCAATGCAGTACTGATAGGCGTGGGTGTGGATTGCCTCTTCGAAGGCCTGGCGCAGGATGTACTGGCGGCATTCTGGGTTGGTGATCAGGCGGTAGACGGCCAATACCAGGTTGTTGGCGACCAGGGAGTCGGCGGTAGAGAAGAAGCCCAGGTTGCGCTTGACGATACGGCGTTCGTCGTCGGTCAGGCCCTCGGCGGATTTCCACAGGGCGATATCGGCGGTCATGTTGACCTCTTGCGGCATCCAATGGTTGGCGCAGCCGTCCTGGTATTTTTGCCAGGCCCATTCGTATTTGAACGGCACTAATTGATTGAGGTCGGCGCGGCAGTTGATCATTTGCTTTGCATCAACGTTGACGCGAGCGGCAGAGCCTTCGAGTTCTTCGAGCCCTTCCTGGATATCGAGTTGATCGAGGGCGGCCTTGGCGCGGGCAACGGCGCTGGAGTCATTGCTGGCAACCTGGCGGGCGTCATCAACAGCGGCGACGGCCTGTTGGTCAGGTTGGGTGTCTACGGCCAGGTCGTGGGTCGAGGTTGAACTCGACGCTCCCAGGGGAGCTGCGGTGGTTTGGTCGTTGTCTAGTTCGTCCCAGCTGAGCATGGTGTGTTTCTCCAATATTCTTGTGCAAAAGCAAGATCAAAATGGGTTCCCGCGTTCGCGGGAATGACGGGGCGGGGAGCCCCTTTGTTTGTTGGCCGCTGGCGGTGAGCTGCGAGTGGCTGGTGATTCTTTTCGCCGCGGGGCCGCCGCTCCTACCAAGGAGGTGTTTGTACCCGGAGGTGTGGTTAGCACCCTTTTTGGTAGGAGTCGCGGCCCCGCAGCGAAGGTGGGTTCGTTTCGCGAAGGGTCACTGGCAAGCCTCGCAGTCTGGTTCATCTATGGAGCAGGCTTTTGGGACCGGGGCAGGCCCAGCGGGAGCGCCGTTCGAGACTGCGTTGAGTTTGCCGGTATCCACGGTGGATTTCTCGGTGCTGGTGGCCGCCAAGGCGCGCAGGTAATAAGTGGTTTTCAGGCCGCGGTACCAGGCCATGCGATAAGTCACGTCCAGCGCTTTGCCGGAGGCGCCGGCGATATACAGGTTAAGTGACTGGGCCTGGTCGATCCATTTCTGGCGGCGGCTGGCGGCTTCGACGATCCATTTGGTTTCCACTTCAAAGGCGGTGGCGTAGAGCGCTTTGAGGTCGGTCGGGACGCGTTCGATCTGCTGTACCGAACCGTCGTAGAACTTCAGGTCGTTGACCATCACCGGGTCCCAGAGTTTGCGGGCCTTGAGGTCGCGCACCAGGTAGGGATTGATCACGGTGAATTCGCCGGACAGATTGGATTTGACGTACAGGTTCTGGTAAGTCGGCTCGATTGACTGCGACACACCAGTGATGTTGGCGATGGTTGCGGTTGGGGCGATGGCCATGATGTTGGAGTTGCGGATGCCTTTCTTGGCTCGCTGGCGCAGCGGTTCCCAATCCAGTGTCTGGCTGCGATCGACTTCAATGTATTTGGCGCCGCGCTGCTCGATGAGGATGTCCAGCGAGTCCAGCGGCAGAATGCCTTGGCTCCAGAGTGAACCTTCAAAGCTGGCATAGTTACCACGCTCTTCGGCCAGATCACAGGAGGCCTGAATGGCGTAGTAGCTGACCGCTTCCATGGACTGGTCAGCGAAGCTGACGGCCGCGTCTGAGCCGTAGGCGATGTGCTGTAGGTACAGCGCGTCCTGAAAGCCCATGATGCCCAAGCCTACGGGGCGGTGCTTGAGGTTGGAGTTCTTTGCCTGCGGCACCGAGTAGTAGTTGATGTCGATGACGTTATCCAGCATGCGCACGGCGGTCTTGATGGTGGCTGCGAGCTTGGCAGTGTCCAGCTTGCCATCTTTGATGTGGTTGGGCAGGTTGACCGATCCTAGGTTACACACGGCGATTTCATCGGCCGAGGTGTTCAGGGTGATTTCGGTGCACAGGTTGGAGCTGTGTACGACGCCCACATGCTGCTGCGGGCTGCGCAGATTGCAGGCATCCTTGAAGGTGATCCATGGGTGGCCGGTTTCGAACAGCATGCTGAGCATCTTGCGCCACAGATCGCGGGCTTGAATGGTCTTGTGCAGCTTGAGCTTGCCGTACTCGATCAGCGCTTCGTAGTACTCGTAGCGCTCTTCAAAGGCTTTTCCGGTGAGGTCGTGCAGGTCGGGTGTGTCGGATGGGGAGAACAGTGTCCACTTGCCGTCTTCGAAAACCCGCTTCATGAACAGGTCTGGAATCCAGTTGGCCGTGTTCATATCGTGTGTGCGGCGACGGTCGTCACCGGTGTTCTTGCGCAGCTCGAGAAACTCTTCGATATCCAGGTGCCAAGATTCCAGGTAGGCACATACAGCGCCTTTGCGCTTGCCGCCCTGGTTGACCGCAACTGCGGTGTCGTTGACCACTTTCAGGAAGGGTACGACACCCTGGGATTTGCCGTTGGTGCCTTTGATGTAGGCGCCGAGTGCCCTCACGTTGGTCCAGTCGTTACCCAGGCCGCCAGCGAATTTGGACAGCATGGCATTGTCGTGGATCGCATGGTAAATGCCCGAGAGTTCGTCCGGTATGGTGGTCAGGTAGCAGCTGGAGAGCTGCGGGCGCAGTGTGCCGGCGTTGAACAGCGTCGGAGTGGAGGCCATGTAGTCAAAACTGGAGAGCAGCTTATAGAACTCGATAGCGCGGCCGTTGCGGTCGGCTTCTTCAATGGCCAGGCCCATGGCTACGCGCATGAAGAAGATCTGTGGCAGTTCGAAGCGTACGCCGTCATTGTGTATGAAGTAACGATCGTACAGGGTCTGCAGGCCGAGATAAGAGAACTGCTGGTCGCGGGTATGATCAAGCGCTGCGCCCAGAGCGTCCAGATCAAACTCCTTCAAACGCGGGTCTAGCAGTTCCAGCTCTGCGCCCTTGTTGATGTAGGCGGGAAGGGCTTTGGCATAGAGCTCGGCCATCTGATGATGGGTCGCGCTATCGGCCACACCAAGAAAGCCCAGCGCTTCGGCGCGCAGAGTATCCATTAGCAGGCGAGCGGTCACGTGGCTGTAGTTCGGCTCGCGTTCGACCAACGCGCGGGCGGCCATGACCAGCGCCGTGTTCACATCATGTTGGGTGACTCCGTCATACAGGTTTTTCAGCGTTTCGCGCTCGATCAGCTTGGCATCCACTTCGGCCAGACCCTCACAGGCCTCGTCAATGATGGTGTGCATGCGGCCCAGATCCAGCGGCAGGCGGCTGCCATCGGCCTGGGTGACATTCAGCGTCGGATGGGCTTCGACTGGCTGGCGCGCCTGGCGCTGACGGGAATGCTCCTCACGGTAGAGTACGTAGCTGCGGGCCACTTTCTGCTCGCCCGCACGCATCAGGGCGAGCTCCACCTGATCCTGAATCTCTTCGATATGCAGTGTGCCGCCGGAAGGCATGCGGCGCTTGAAAATGCTGCTGATGGTCTCAGTGAGCTGACTGACTGTTTGATGAATGCGACTGGAGGCGGCTGCCTGGCCTCCCTCCACAGCAAGAAAGGCTTTGGTGATGGCGACCTTAATCTTGTCATCGGTGTAACCGACCAGGGTGCCGTTGCGCTTGATCACGCGAATCTGGCCAGGAGCGGTCAGATTCAAATCCTGCTCGTGCTGATCGCCTTGCTGCGTGTTCGGCCGGATGGTGTCGGTGGTGTCTAAGGTGGGATTGGGGCTGGGCTGCATGGTGATCTCCTTGGCAAGGCCGGTAACACAATATGTAGTGTTTTATTCTTTAGGTGAAGCTCGTGCCTGAATTGATTGTCTATATGTAGTGCCTAGATAACTAGTTGGCACAAGATAGAGTGTGAGAGGCCACTGCGCAAGCCGATTTTTAGATAACTGAATCATGGCTGATTGATAGCCAGTCGCGTATTGGCCAGTGAATCCGGGCTTCTGAATAGTGTTCGCAGCGAAAAACCAACCTAAGAAAATTATGTAACCACTACATCTAGTGTTTATAGGGTGTTACGGGTGTCTCGTTTTGACGTCGGCTAGGCGTTTTGTCTGAGAGTGTTACAATCGCTGCTTCCCGGAATGAGACAGGCAGGTTGGCGGACGCATGGCAGCTGATAACGAACGCATACTCATAGTCGAAGATGATCTGAAATTGGCCGATCTGATTCAGGCGTTCCTTCGCTCGCAGGGTCTAGAGGTCGATTTGCTGACCGACGGTGCGGGGGCGGTGGAGCATATACTGGCCAGTAACCCTGATCTGGTGGTACTCGATCTGATGTTGCCGGGCGAAGATGGCCTGTCGATCTGCAAGCGTCTGCGCGCGGCCGGATATACGCGGCCGGTATTGATGTTGACAGCCCGCAGTGATGATGAAGACCATATTCGCGGGTTGGAGTTGGGCGCAGATGATTACGTTAATAAACCAGTGAGGCCCCAGGTGCTGCTCGCGCGCATCCGCGCATTGCTGCGTCGTAGTCCTGATGTGGAGGCTTCGAGTGGTGCCCCGGTTAACCGGCTTACTTTTGGTCCGCTGGTGATCGATCACGCACGACGCGAGGCCTGGTTACGCAATCAATTGATCGATCTAACCGGTGCGGAGCTGGATCTATTGTGGTTGCTGGCGATTAACGCTGGACGGGTACTCAGCCGTGAGGAAATCTTCAATGCGCTGCGAGGAATCGAATATGACGGCCAGGACCGCTCTATAGACGTACGCATCTCACGGATCCGTCCAAAGATTGGTGATGATCCTGAATTGCCGCGCATCATCAAGACGGTGCGTAGTAAAGGCTACCTGTTTGTTGCCGTGCAACCCTGAACTTCAACCCTGAACCGGGCGCCCTGTGAACTCCATCTTCCTGCGCATTTACGGTGGCATGCTGCTGATTCTGATTGTGGTGTCGCTGTTGGCGCTGCTGGGAATCCGTTTGGTCAACGACTTCCGTGACGAAGCGTACCGGGAGGATATTGCTACCGGTACCTTTCGCTTGATGGCTGATAATCTGCAGCCAATGGAAGGCGCAGAACGACTGCGCGCGTTGGCCACCTGGACACGCTTGATCGGTGTTTCGCTGCAACTCAAACCGTTAATTGAGCTGGATCTGGATTCACGTCAGCGCACGCAGTTGGCCCGCGGTCGAGTGCTGGTCAAACCGACGCTGGATGATGAAGTGAGGGTGTTCAGCCGCGTGGATGAGGATATGGTGCTGACCACTGACATTCAACGTATCACTGAACAGTTGGGCCGAGCGACGCTTTTTCTATTGGTGGACGAACTGGTCCGTCATCCTGAATCCGACATGCCCGGACGCCTTCAGCGACTGCGGCGCGACAAGCAGTTTGGTTATCCGTTGATGCTCACACGTATCCGCGAGACGGATCTGGATGCTGACCAGCGACGCCGATTGGAAGAGTTTGATACGGTGATGACCCTGGGCCCTGACGGCTACTCGGTGCTGTTGTACATGAAGGTGACAGATACTGACTGGGTGCTGCGTCTGGGTCCACTCTATCAAATGGAAGACTATCCTAGAGAGCTGTTGCTGATTACCGTACTGCTGGTGCTCACCCTGAGCGGGTTACTGATCTATTTGCTGGTGCGCCAACTGGAGCGACGCCTCACGACGCTGGAGGCGGCCGCTATGTTGCTGACCCACGGCAATCTGGATGCGCGGGTCGACGCCTCGGGGCAGGATCCGGTGGGTCGGGTTGCTCGGGCCTTTAACGATATGGCCAGCCATCTTCAGCGATTGATGAAAATTCAGCAGGAAATGATCGGCGCGGTATCCCATGAGTTGCGCACACCCATCGCACGCTTGCGCTTTGGTCTGGAGATGGTCGAGACCTCGAAAAACGAAGTAGACACAGCCCATTATGTGCATGGTATGGATGCTGATCTGAGTGAGCTTGATATTCTGGTTGATGAAATTCTGACTTACGCGCGGTTGGAGCAGGGAGCCCCGGCGCTGAGTATGGTACTGGTGAATGTACCGGAGCTGATCGAGCGTGTAGTGAATGAATTGGCGCCCTTGAATAAGGCAGTTGCCATCGAGGTAGTGGATAACAGTTACCACCGGGCTAAGGCAGTCGATGCCGAGCAGCGCTACCTCACCCGGGCAATCAGCAATCTCATTACTAACGCCATGCGCCATGCCAGCAGTCAGGTTCGGGTTAGCTGCCGGGTGGTATACGGCCGCTGCGTGGTAAGTATCGAAGATGACGGTCCGGGTATCGAGGCTCATTTGCGCGAAAAAGTCTTCACACCGTTCTTACGCCTGGACGATAGCCGCACGCGCGCATCGGGCGGCTATGGGTTAGGTTTATCGATCGTCAGGCGGGTTATGTACTGGCATAGCGGAACTGCCCATGCCAGCAGTTCTGATGCCCTGGGTGGGGCGGACTTTGTGCTGGAGTGGCCACTGCGACGCGGTTAGGCCACGTGTTCAGCGGGTGTGACCATTCACCAGTAGGCGAAAGGCTGTACTCGCAGGTTTGGGATCGGGCGTGCGCCCACAGATCAGATCACAATAGATAGCCCCCTCACCAATGCGGATAATGAAGTAGGCCAGGCTATCGGCGTCCATCTCGGGATTGATCAGGCCCGCTTTAATCTGTTCTTCGAACAGTTTGCGCCAGGTTTCGATCAACCGACTCTGCAGCCCGGAAATATTTGAGGTCAGTAGTTGCAGTCCCCACTGTGGCTCGGCCCGAAGAAAGTCATGCATGGCCTTGGCATTAATCAGCGCGATATTGATATCGGTATAGATCTGCACCAGAAACTCGATGCCCTTGAGCTTGGGATCAGCCTCGGCCCGTTCGATTGCCTCATCGTACAAATACTTGTATTGGGACCAGAGAATCTCGCCCATCAGCAAGTCCTTGTTGCCAACCCAGCGCATCAGAGTTGCTCGTCCGACGCCCAATTCTTCCGCCAATAGGGATAGATTCAATCGGCGGCCTTCCAACCACCAACGGCGGGCCATGCGAAACGCGCTCATTGGTGTCGCGCGCTCATCGGACTTGCGCTGCGACAGGGCCATCGAGAGGGGGGTAGGTTGGCTGCTCATGGTTTCTAATCCGGATTGTGTATGGCGTTTGGTATTGTAGCAACATCGATACCAAGATTAAAAGTGTCCCGGTTGTGCTACGGCTCAGCCGCGTCCGATAAAGGGCATTTTGGTTGCCATGATGGTCATGAACTGGATGTTGCTCTCTAATGGCAGACCGGCCATCTGTACAACGGCTTGCGCAACGTGTTCTACATCCATCACCGCTTCCACAGCAATATCGCCATTGGCCTGGGGTACGCCTCGCTGCATGGGTGCGGCCATCTCGGTTGCGGCGTTACCAATATCAATCTGGCCGCAGGCGATGTTGTAACGTCGGCCATCGAGCGAAGTGGATTTGGTTAGCCCGGTCATTGCATGTTTGGTCGAGGTGTAGGGCGCTGAGTTGGGGCGCGGCGCATGGGCAGAAATTGAGCCATTATTGATGATGCGCCCGCCCATCGGTTGCTGACTTTTCATTATCTTGAAGGCCTGTTGAGTACAGAGAAACGCCCCGGTCAAGTTTGTTTCTAGGGTCGCTTGCCAGTGGGCGAAACTGACGTCCTCAAGGGGAACAGGCGGTGCGCCAGTACCGGCGTTGTTGAACAGCAGGTCTAAACGTCCGAAATGTTCCCGTGTCGCCGCAAACAGGGCTTCAACCGATTCGGGCTTACGGACATCAGTCACTACCACTAAAGCGTTTTGGCCCTGCTCGTCGGCGGCGTCAATTGTGGTGTTGAGTTGCTCTTCGCGTCGACCGGCAAGTACCACGCGATAGCCTGCCTTGAGTAATGCTAGTGCTGTGGCGCGGCCAATACCACTGCCGGCGCCGGTTACCAGTGCGACGGGTTTGATCTCGGACATGAATGATTTCCTGCTGTTATTGATGACTTAGCATAACGCAGATGCAAAAAAACCGGTTACTCAGAAGTAACCGGCTATTGATGATTCGCGCGTCCTGCGCTGGACGCGTTCCTCTTAGTTGATGCCTTTACGCTCAACGTCCCAACCGCGGTCGGTGCACAAGCCACAACGGCTACCGTAGAAAGTGCTTTCGGCACTGCCGTCGTTCATCAGATGAAAACGGAACCACGCAGTGGATGGGCCGCGGAAATCACCGGCGTTGCCGATGGGCTCAAAATGACTGGCAGTGGTTCGCTCGCCCCAGAAAACGGGTACGTTGGCGTTTCGAAAAACCGGTGCGGCGTTAAAGCTCGGCGTGGCAATGTAATCACGACCACCCGTCATCAAGAACATCGGACCATTTTGCTGGCTTTGCGAGCTGGAGCGGTGGCCCAGTCCAACGGTGTAGGGCTGGAAGGGTGCAGTGACGGTAATGCGACCATCACGCCCTGCCATGATCGCTCCACCACCACCCTGGGAGTGGCCTGCAGAGCCAACGCGGTTGACGTTCAGCTTGCCGGCATAGGTGCCGGAGCTGCGGCCATTTTGTTGCACAAGATAATCCAGACAGTCGATCATCTGGGCACCTGAGCCGGCGTTGGACGTGCGCGCTGCGGCGACGACAAAGCCCTGGCTTGCCCAGTGGGTGAGCAGAGCGCTGTAGGTTCCCGGAGAGCTGCCGGTGCCGTTGCCCCAGATGATGATCGGGTGACGTCGACCCTGCTCACCTAGAGTTTGTGGACGAAAAACGGTACAACTTGGGCCTTCGTTGCCACTGGTAGTGGAGAAGGAACCGGAACGGCTGAAATCAGATACCGATGGGAAATCCGAACCTCCGCCGGACGGTGGAGTGGGTGTCGGACTGGGGCTGTAAGCCATAACGCTGGTCGACATCAGCAGGGCAGCAGCTAGGCTTGTCAGTTGGAACGTTGCCTTTTTCATAGTGGTTTCTCTTCAGTTTGTTGTTGTTGTTGAGATCACAGAGCCCATGACATGCAGCTGATGGTTAGGCTCTTAGCACGGTTGAATATAAGGTTACTGCAGCTGCCTCACACTCGCCTATTCGGGTGAAGCATGAAACAAAAAATAAAAATGGCTCATATTGGATTGTTTTTTACATCAATCAGATGAGGACAATAAAATGGTCAGGTATGCGTGGCGACCGGCCTGACCAAGGGTGCAGCGCTGGGTGAGCTGTGCAACTTGAAAGCAAAGGACGCACTCATGGGTTTTCTACAGGTAGCATCAGTGCTGTTTTTTACAGAGTTCTATGGTTTAAAGCCCATAACAGCGCCCTGACGCAATGAATGCACGCCTCAGCAATGGGATTGAAACTCGCTTGATTAGATAGAAGAGACATTTAATACAAAGGGGTCACACAAAAACGGGGCCCGAAGGCCCCGTTTTTCAATGTTGCTACCGCTCTAGGCTGTGCGGATCAGGGATTGGAGTAGCTGGCAGACTGACCGAAGAAGGCACGCAGCGTCCCTTGCTCGAGAGGGCTCAGTCCGATGTTGGTCATGGCTGCGGTCCAGGCGCTATTGACTCCCGACAGGGTCAGGCCTTCATTGGACATGCTGATATCAGTTGCTGCGTCATTCGCATCGAACACGATGACCTTGTCGGCACCAGCGGTATTTGACCAGGGCTGCCAGGCCAGCTCGTCTTTGCTGAAATTCCCATTGGGATTACCGCCGCGGGCGAAGTCTGCGAGGTAATCCATCATGGCGTTCTGCAGGTCCTTTCTGCCTGGTTCGTTCTGCGTTGTGAAAGGCAGGTTGAACAAACCTTCACCGGCACCGTGGAAAAACGAAATTTCCGAGGCATGACCCGCGCCATAAATAAAGTTGAATGGCGCAGGCCCGGACTGGGTGCCCCAGCGAAAATCATAGGCGTATGTATTGGGCTGGACCTGAGTGATGATCCGGGCCAGTTCATCCACGTATTTAGCACGCCAGGCACGGCCACCATTGTAGCCTGTGACCTCGTAGGTGTCCTTGTCTTTCTGGGTAGGCAAAACGTCATCGATAGTCTGTGTGCCCCCAAAGGCAACGTCTAGCAGATCCAGCCAGGTTTTGTTCGGTGGCGAGGGTACAGAGGGCAGCGCTCCTTTCAGTGCACCACCATAGAGGGGCATGAAGGATTTTTGCTCGTACTCGTTGGCCCCAAGAATGATCGGTACGTTGTTGAAGTTGCCTGAGTTGAATGCGGGCAACCAGCCTCCAGCCGGGATAACGGTGCCATCTTCTATACCACCGTAGGAGCTCAACTGGCTGTAATTGAATACAGCCTGGTACAGGTCGCGGCCGGGTGCAGCGCGCAGGTAGGCGTTCAGGGTGCCCGCGGCCTCCATGTCCTGGCGCATTTGAGTAGCCTGGGCGGGGCTGATCGGAGTGGCTGGTGTCTTGCGGTCTTCGATTAGCCGAATCAGCCACTCGATATGGCTGTTGGTTGAAGTACGTGCGCTGTTGGTGCTGCGCGTGGTCATGGCGCCGCTTTGCGACACTGCCTGGTGAAACAGATCGTTGCCCGCCTCGGGCGAGACCATCAGGTTGAGCACGTTATGCGCGCCCGCCGATTCACCGGTGATGGTGACGTTGTCAGGATCGCCACCAAAATCGGCGATATTCGCTTTGATCCACTTCAGGGCCTGGACTGTATCCATAGTACCGAAGTTGCCAGAGTCGGATAGGGGATCGGCGCCGCCGGTCTGCACTTCAGGATGGAAGAACCAGCCAAGCGGCCCGAGACGGTATTGCAGTACCACCATTACCACATCGGAGTTCTCGACCAATGCTCGGCCATCGTATTGCTTGGCGGTGCCAAAATTGTTCGAACCACCGTGGATCCAGACGTAAACCGGCAATTTTTCGGCCTCGTAACCGGAACGATTCGGCCGATAGATATCGGCGATCAGGCAATCTTCGCTGCCAACCATGGTAGCGGTGCGCTGCCAGCGCGTGGTGGTTTCAGCTTGCACACACTCGGAATGGCGCTGCGTTGCATCCCGTGTGCCGGTCCAGTTTTCGGCTGGCTGTGGCGCGCGCCAGCGCAAGTTGCCCACTGGGGGTTTGGCGTAGGGCAGGCCATGCCAGACCAGTGTGTCTTCTTCCGCTATACCCTGGACTACGCCGTTGGCGAGGGTTACGCGGGCACTGGCAGGTTCGGTAATAGTACTGCTGCTACCGCCGCCGCCACCCAGGCAACCAGATAGTGTGAGCGTTCCGGCAATGGCAAGGGCGAGCGTGGTAAGAACGGGGCGTGATAATAGTGATGCAGGGTTATTGAAGGTGTGGGCACCAGAACGCATGGGTCTCTCCTGAGTCGTTATTATTCTAGATCGGGCTGCCATCCTCGGCGACCCTATAGTCCCGATCATGTATCGGGCTCGACTTAGGATAGTAGTAAATACTGCTTCATGATGAGACATAAGCAGTGAATATGTCGTTCATGGTCTTTTGCTTATTTTGGCACTCACTCCTTCGAGCGTTGCGAAAGAGATATCTTTCGCGGTGAGAAGGAAGTCCTGCAGGTATGATATTTCCAGCATGTCTTCGCGCACCGCCGCATAGAGCGTGCCGAACAAGCCCTCGGCACCCAGCGGTCTGGCGCTGACATAGCCCCGCTGTAAGTACTCGGCCATCGCCCAGTTTGGCAGGCAACACACGCCGCGCCCCGAGGCCACCAATTGCATCATCATCACCGTGAGTTCGGCGTTGCGGATCGAGGCGGGTTCAACGCCGGCGGGATCGAGAAACTGGGTAAAGATGTCTAGGCGGTCGCGGTCTACCGGGTAGCAAATCAGTGTCTCATCGCCCAGATCCGCCGGTTCAATATGGTTGCAATTGATCAGTGGGTGCTGGTTACTGATCGCCAGCATGGCCTCATAGGTAAACAAGGGGACGTAGCTGATTCCCGGTATCACCTGCGGGTCTGACGTGACCACCAGGTCCAGTTCGCCCCGGGCCAGTGCCGGCAGGGGAGCGAAGAAAAAACCCGAGGCAAAATCCACCTCTACCTCTGGCCAAGCGTTGCGGAACTGGTCGATGGTGGGCATCAGCCACTGAAAACAGCTGTGGCACTCGATCGCCATATGCAGCCGGCCGGCCTGACCACCGGCAAGACGCTGCAGATCACGCTCTGCCTGGCGCAGCTGCGGCAGTATGTTGTCCGCCAGGCGCAGAAGCCGCAAACCAGCACTGGTAAAGCGTACCGGTTTGCTCTTGCGGGCGAACAAAGGCAAGCCAAGGCGTTCCTCAAGATCCTTGATCTGGTGGGACAGTGCCGATTGGGTCAGATGTAAACGTTCTGCGGCTTCGACCAGACTTTCGGCTTCGCGCAGGGTAGCCAGTGTGCGCAAGTGGCGTAGCTCAAGCATGGAGGTGATTCTCTAACATGAGTGAAATTGAAGTTTAGCATTAACAGGATGAGTTTGATTCAATTCTTGCCTAGGCAGACCATAGCTATAACGAAACAGAACACGATGGAGTACGTTATGGCACTGGCACACAATCTAGGATTCCCGCGCATTGGTCGGGACCGTGAACTGAAAAAAGCGTTGGAAGCATTCTGGGCCGGGAACATCGAGCAGGATGCCTTGTTGCAGACGGGGCGTGAATTGCGCGCCACGCATTGGCAATTACAGCGTGAGGCCGGTCTGGAGCTCCTGCCGGTAGGTGATTTTGCCTGGTACGACCAAGTACTGACCCATAGCCTGATGGTTGGTGCCATACCGGAGCGTTTCAATCGGGAAGGTGCCCCTGATCTTGATACGTTATTCCGCATGGCGCGGGGCGTGAGCCGGTCGGGCAAGCAGACTTTTGCCTGTGAAATGACCAAGTGGTTTGATACTAACTATCACTATCTAGTGCCGGAGTTCACCCGCGACCAAGTGTTCAGTCTTCAATGGACGCAGTTATTTGATGAGATAGACGAAGCGCTGGCGCTGGGTCACAGCGTCAAGCCGGTGGTGCTTGGGCCGCTCAGCTATCTGTGGCTTGGCAAGACCAAGGGGAAGGATTTCGACAAACTCGAGCTATTGGAAAGCTTACTACCGGTGTATGTCGAGGTATTCAATCGCTTAGCCGATCAAGGCGTGGAGTGGGTACAGATAGATGAGCCCGCACTCGTGCTGGACCTGCCGGCGGACTGGAAAGCGGCCTACGAAAGCGTGTTTAACCGCTTACAGTACGCGCCACTGAAAAAGCTACTGACCAGTTACTTTGGTGGCCTTGAAGATAACCTGGGGTTAGCCTGCAGCTTGCCGGTGGATGGGCTGCATGTGGATCTGGTGCGAGCTCCGGAGCAGTTGCCGGTCGTGCTGGACCGGCTACCGAGCTACAAGGTGCTGTCGCTGGGTGTGGTCAATGGCCGCAACATCTGGCGCTGTAATCTGAGCGCTGCGCTGGCGAGTTTGCGACAGGCTGAAGAGCGTTGGGGCGAACGACTTTGGGTGGCGCCTAGCTGCTCTTTGTTGCATAGCCCGGCTGATCTGGGTCGGGAAGATCGATTGGATGACGAGCTGCTTGGCTGGCTGGCATTTGCTACACAAAAAGTGCAGGAAGTGGCGCTATTAACCCATGCCTTGGGTTCGCCTGATGCACCGGAGGTGCGCGCTGCCCTGGCCGCATCAGATGCTGTTCAGCTTGCCAGGCAGTCCTCGCTGCGTATTCACGATCCGGCGGTGGGCCGCAGACTGGCAGGAAAAGAAGCGCAGCATAGTAAGCGTACCATGCCCTATGCGCAGCGTGCCGAACTGCAACAACAGCGTCTTGGATTGCCCGCTTGGCCGACAACAACGATTGGTTCATTCCCTCAGACTCACGAAATTCGTACGAGCCGCCAGGCCTATAAACAGGGTCGCGTAGAGGAAGCAGATTACGTGGCCAAGATGCGTGAAGAGATCGCTTTTGTGATTCGCGAACAGGAAGCCCTGGGTCTCGATGTGCTGGTGCATGGCGAGGCGGAGCGCAATGACATGGTCGAGTACTTCGGCGAACAGCTTTCAGGCTACGCGTTCTCGCGTTTCGGCTGGGTGCAGAGTTACGGCTCGCGGTGCGTCAAGCCGCCGATAATCTACGGCGACATCAGCCGCTCCGCACCCATGACGGTAGAGTGGGCGAGGTATGCGCAGAGCCTGACGGACAAGCCGGTCAAAGGCATGCTCACAGGTCCGGTCACCATGCTGATGTGGTCGT
>Ga0307486_1000658_pt1 | contig 29995 bp, 25 predicted proteins | sample CBIW02metaG_FD_203663 | JGI IMG/M metagenome (GOLD analysis project Ga0307486, IMG submission 203663) | Sea-ice brine microbial communities from Beaufort Sea near Barrow, Alaska, United States - CBIW 0.2 | ecosystem: Environmental > Aquatic > Marine > Coastal | place: USA: Alaska | collected... | reverse complement strand
GCCGACGCCGACACTCCGCGCTCGGTTACCAACGGCCCAACGAAGTCCACTATGGTTATCAACAGCCAGCCCTGGCAGCGTAGAAGAAACCACTAATTCCGCTGTCCGAAATCCGCGCGGCAGCTCAGTGCCGTCGAGTTGGATCTCGTCATAGATTTCCCCAGTGATCTTGATGGTGGCGGCCACGTTCCAACACCAGGCGTGACGGTCCCGGAACCGGCGACCTGTGCGGCCATCAAGGTCGCGTTGGGTCGCCCGTCCCATCAACCAGGCCAGGAACCGATCCAAGTCAGCAGCCCGGGCCACATCAGGTCGCCTACGGGTGCTTGAGGACCCACAGTTGGGGCACCTCCACCTCGTGGTCCCCGCACTCGTCGTGCCGTTGCGTTTGAGCCCCGTTCCGCACAGCACGCACGACCCTGAATGTCCACTACCTGCTCCAGTCATGCCTCCAATGGCATAACAAGGGCCCAAAAACGCCTACCGAGCAGGGAGAACACACCCTCAGCCGACACACTTATCCGCCGCTAACCCGGTATCCGACCCGCAGGGCGCACGGGCGGCCAGAAACGTGCCAAAACGAGCCCATAGGGCGGCGCGTGGGGTTACTGGTGTGGCGGCGGCGGCTGGGGCTGGGGCTGGGGCTGAGGGTGAGAGACCTGGGGCCGAGTTGTTTAGCGCTGGACTGCTAGTCCGGCCGCCATCGAGGCGCGGGCGTCGAGCACGCGCTGGTTGGTCGATCCCCGGTGAGCCAGCGAGAAGTCCTTCTGGGACTCCTCGAAGCGCCCGTCCACGAGCACGTCGAGGTGCGACAGCAGCTCGATCTTGTCGTCCGAGTCCGCGAGCAGCTCCTCGACGGTGTAGCCGGTCCAGCACCAGATGTCCCGGTCTTCGCCGAACTCGTGGCGCACGCGCCTCACGGCGGCGAGTGCCACGGCGGTATTGAGGAACGGCTCGCCCCCCATGAGGGATAGCCCTTGAACCGAGGGGTGGCCGAGGTCCGCAACCATTCGGTCCTCGAGCGCCTGCGAATACGGCTCGCCGTACCGGAAGCTCCACGCGGCCTCGTTGTAGCAACCCGCGCACGCGAACAGGCATCCGCTCACGTACAGGGAACAGCGCACCCCCTCACCGTCCACAAAGCTGAAGGGCTTGTAGTCCGCGACGTAGCCGTGGCTGACCTTGTCAGCCTGCCACAGTCGGGGATCGGGGGTGCGCGCCATGGCTTAGGCCTCGGTCTGGAACTGGGCGTCGTTCGCAGCGGCGTCGCAGACGCTGACCGAGCCAGGAACGTGCTTCACGCGGGACGAGATTTCTGCGTGACGCCCGTGCACCATCGGCCGCTGCTGAGGGTTGCCAAGGTAGCCACAGGTGCGCTTGACCACATCGCACGTGCGCGGGTCCGAGTTGCCGCACTCGGGGCACTCAAAACCGCGGGCGGTGGGGGTGAAGTCGCCGGCGTAATTGCATTCGTAGCACCGGTCGATGGGCGTGTTGGTCCCGAGGTAGCCGATGCGGTCGTACGAGTAGTCCCACACCGCCTCAAGAGCCTGCGGATTGGTCTGCAGCACGGGGTACTCGCAGTAGTGAATGAACCCGCCCGAGGTGTACTGCGCGTAGTCAGCCTCAAAGTCGAGCTTCTGGAACGGCGTGGGGTTTTTGCGCACGTCGTAGTGGAAGCTGTTGGTGTAGTAGTCCTTGTCGGTGATGTCTGCGACCGAGCCGAAGCGCTCCTTGTCGAGCTTGCAGAAGCGGTCGGTGAGGGACTCGGAGGGCGTCGAGTAGACGGAGAACTGGTAGCCCGTGCTCGCGGTCCACGCCTGCGCGGCCGACTGCAGGCGCTGGAGCACCGCGATCGTGAGGTTCTTGGCTGTGGGGTTCGACTCCCAATCGGCACCAAAGAATGAGGTGGCCACCTCGTAGAGACCGATGTAGCCCAGCGACACCGTGGCGCGACCGCCGCGGAACAGCGTGTCGACATCGCCATCGGGGCCAAGGCGCTTGCCGAACGCGCCGTGCACGTAGAGGATCGGGGCGTTGCCGGGTACCGCCTCTTTGCAGCGGTCGATGCGGTAGATCAGTGCATCGTGCACGGTCTCGAGGCGCTCGTCGAGCACGCGCCAGAAGGTGTCCTGGTCGCCGTCGGATTCCAACGCGATGCGCGGCAGGTTAAGGGTGACGACTCCGAGGTTCATGCGGCCGTTGACCACATCGTTGCCGTCCTCGTCGCTCCAGCCCTGAAGGAACGAGCGGCAGCCCATGGGCGCCTTGAACGAGCCGGTGAGCTCCACGATCTTGTCGTAGTTGAGGATGTCGGGGTACATGCGCTTGGTGGAGCACTCCACGGCGAGCAGCTTGATGTCGTGGTTGGGGTCTTCCTTCTCGAGGTTCACCCCGCGGCGAAGCGTGAACAGCAGCTTGGGGAAGATGGCGGTGCGGCCCTCGGCCCCCAGGCCCTGGATCCGGTTCTGGAGGATCGCGCGCTGAATCTCGCGCTCGTACCAGCCGGTGCCAAGCCCAAACCCGACTGACGTGAAGGGTGTCTGGCCGTTCGAGGTGAAGAGCGTGTTGATCTCGTACTCAAGGCTCTGCATCGCGTCGTAGATGTCCTTGCGAGTGCGCTCAAGCGCGTACTCCGCGTGGCGGTCCTGGTCCTCGATCCACTGCGCGGCCTCGGCGATGTGCTTGGCGTAGTTGAGCTTGGCGTACGGGGCGAGCAACTCGTCGATGCGGTCTACGGTGCAGCCGCCGTACTGGCTGGAGGACACGTTTGCGATGATCTGGGAAATCTGCGCAGTGGCGGTCTGAATGGACTGCGGCGGCTCCACTTGCGCGTTGCCAATCCGGAAGCCATGGCTGAGCATCGCGTCAAAGTCGATCAGGCAACAGTTGGTCATGGGCGAGTAGGGGTGGTAATCGAGGTCGTGATAGTGAATATCGCCCTTGACGTGAGCGTTGGCGACGTGGGGCGGGAGCAACCGGAGCCCGATGGTCTTGCCCACCACGCCAGCCGTGAGGTCGCGCTGAGTGTTGTAGACGTCCGCGTCCTTATTGGCATTCTCGTTAACGAGCGCCGAGTCCTTGTTGAGCAGGCGCACAATCGCGTGGTTGAGGTCCTGGGCCTTGGACCGCGCGACGTCGCTCTGCACGCGGTAGTTGATGTACGCCCGTGCCACCTCGTGCTCGCCGGACTCGAGCAGCTCGTGCTCCAGTACTGACTGGATCTCGTAGATCTGAACCGTGTCGGCGTAACGCGCCGCCAGCAGGTCGCTCACGTGGTCAACGAGCGCCACGATGGCGACTCGGTGGGCTGCGGTCACGTCGCCGTTCACCGCGGCGAAGGCCTTGGTGAGGGCCGCGCCGATGCGGGCCTCGTCAAAGTCCAAGATGCGCCCGTCGCGCTTGATGACGCGCGGCCTGGTGGTCTGCCCGGCTACCACTGGCGCGGCTTCGGTAATGCTCATTTTTGCCCCCTAGGCAAGCGCCTCATGGGGCGCATTCAACCACTAGATATGGTGTCGATTGGGTAATTAGACACTAGATGTAGTTGCTGGAGGGCGTCGGGACTAAGGTCCCAATTTGCCAGGGTTGGCGAATCTTTTGGCGGGTTCGGGCAGGCAGACGCCTCACCGATTTGCGGTGCGCCCGGCGTGTCTCGCCGCCGGCTATCGGCGACTCGACGCTCGCTATTGGTGACTGGCGACCGGAGTCACGAACTTGCCGCGCTTAACCACCACGTCGTCGAGCATGTCTTCAAGCTCCATGCCACGCGTCTCGGGCACGCGGAAGAACACGAACGCGAACGAGATGAGCGCCATCGTCGCGTAGAACCCGTATGCAAACGTGAGCCCAATGTCCGCGAACACGGGGAACGTCATCGTGACAGCGAAGTTCGTGACCCACTGTGCGGCGGCGGCGACAGCAAGCGCGGTCGCACGAATCTTGTTGGGGAAGATCTCGCCGAGCAGAACCCAGACCACGGGGCCCCAGGTGGCGCCAAAGAACACCACAAAGAGGTTCGCGAAGACGAGCGCGATCGTGGCCCAGCCGTCAGACAGGATCGCGTTGCCGTCCGCGTCCAGCGTTCCGGTAGAGAAAGCCACGGCCATCATCCCGAGCGACACGACCATGCCGCCAGAACCGATCAGCAGCAAGAGCCGACGGCCAATTTTGTCCACGAGCATGATGGCGATGATGGTGACGACGATGTTGGTGACGGACGTGATGGTCGAGGTAGTGAACGCCTTGGACTCGTCGAACCCGACCGCGCGCCACAGGGTGGTCGAGTAGTAGAAGATCACGTTAATGCCCACCAGCTGCTGGAACGCGGACAGCAATATTCCGGTCCACACGATGGACTTGAGCCCAAGGACCTTGCCGCGTAGATCGCGCAGGGTCCGCTTGTCGTCGCTGCCAAGGGACTTCTGAATCTCACTGATGCGGGCATCCACATTGGTCTCGCCAGTGAAGTCGCGAAGCACCTCCGCGGCGTCTTCCGGGCGCTGCTTGCCCACCAAGTACCGGGGTGACTCTGGCAGGCGCAGTGCGAAGAATCCGTAGACGACGGCGGGCACGGCGCCGGCCAAGAACATCCAGCGCCACGCCTCCTGGCCAAACCAGAGTGTTTCCGAGGCGCTGCCCGCCGTCTGCGCGAACAGCTGATCCGACAGGAGTGCCGTGAAGATACCGAGCACGATAGCGAGCTGCTGGAGTGAGCCGAGCCGGCCCCTAAACTTCGCGGGAGCGACCTCGGCGATGTACGCCGGGGCGATCACTGACGCCGAGCCGATGGCCAGCCCTCCGAGCACGCGCCACAGGATCAGGTCGGTCACGCTGAAGGCGAATCCGGAGCCAAAGGCGGAGACAAAGAACAGGATCGCGGAGATCATCATCACGCGAATGCGGCCGTACTTGTTGGCGATGTTGCCGGCGAACCAGGCGCCTACCGCGCAGCCCAGCAATGCGGAGGCGACCGCAAATCCCTTGAGCGCTTCCCCAAGGCCAAACTCGTCCTGAATCGCGTCGACGGCCCCGTTGACTACCGAGGAGTCAAAGCCAAACAAGAACCCACCCAGGGCGGCTCCCACGGTGATGCCAACGACGCGCCTATTGATCTTCGCGGACGGGGCAGGGGCGCTGGCATTCTCGGTGGGGGTCATCTGGGTGCTCCTGGTTCTGGTGACTCACATGGCTCTGCGCAACTCGAATGAGGACGCTGGAGAGCGAAGGAATATGCCCCGCAAAGCCGATATTACGTTGAGAAATGGACACTCGCTGACCTGAGCGCGGCTGCGAGGTTTCCCCGGGTCTCCACGCGCACGTGGTCGAGCCCCAGCCACCCCGCCAGGAGCGAAAGTTCCGTGTGTGCGGCCAGCGCCACTTCCTCGTCGGTGCGGCGCCGCGAACCGGACCCAAAGTGAGGCTCACGCCATGCGGCGAGCACCAGCAAGGTCCGGGAGGCGCGGTCCGCCTTGAGGTCGAACCTCGCCACCATGTGGTCACCCAAAAGGAACGGCAACGTGTAATAGCCGTATACGCGCTTAGCTGCTGGGGTGTAAATCTCGATCCGGTATTCCATGCCAAACATGCGCTCAAGGCGCGGTCGGTACCAACACACAGGGTCGAAAGGGTTCAGCAGTGCGGCGCCGGTGGCCCGCCCCGGATCCACTGCTTCCCGCGCCAGCAGAGCGGGTTCGTCCCAGTCCGCGACCGTGACCCACGTCGCGCTACCGCCCCGAACGGCCCCCTCCGCGAGGGCCGATGCCGTCGCAGGCTTTTGACGGAAGTGGTCGGCCACGTCACGAGGCGTGCCGATGCCTACCGCAGCCAGTGCATGGTCAAACAGCGACTGCTGGGCCTGCGCGGGCGCCATCGGCCAGGCCCCGGCATCGGCCGCAGGTCTGCCCCACGCCCGCTGAGTGGAGTCGTAGGTGCGGCGGAAGTGGCCGCGCCGTGACGCTGCGATGCCGCCGGTGGTGAAGAGGTACTCGAGCGCGGACTTGGCGTCGCTGTAGTCCCACCAGGGCCCCGAGGTTTGGGCGCGCGGTGCGAGGTGGTCGAGTTCTGAGGCGGCAAACGGGCCATCGGCCTCGACCACGTCGCGGACCTGTGCAATCAGGCCAGGGCGCGTGCTCTCCAGGCGCTCGTAGCCGCGCGTGGCGCCCCGTGCTGAATTCAGCATCTTGACGCTCATGGCGGGCAATAGCTCAAGCGGCGTGACCGCGGCCTCGTGGCCCCAATACTCAAACGCGTGCGGCGAGTGCCCGTCGGCAGTTCCCCACAGAAATTCATCTAGCTTGGCGCGGTCGTATGCGCCATAGCGCGAGAACAGCGGCAGGTAGTGGGCCCGGGCGAGCACGTTGACGCTGTCGAGCTGCAGCACACCCTGGCGCCGCAGGTACTCGCCAAACTGCCGGTCACCCACCGCTCCCGGGCGGCGTCGGCGCGACAGGCCCTGCGCGTGCAAAAAGATCCGTCTCGCGGCGCCGGCGCTCAGGGACGAAGGCGCGTTGAGGGAGTCGGTTTGCGCCGCCGTGGCGCCGTCTTGGGGCTCGTTGTCAGAAAGTGCCGTCACTTTTGCTAGCCTAATGCTCGGTAATCACCGTTCCCGGGACGTTGAAACCGACGCGATTTCACAACGTCGGCCAACGGCATGTATCCTTGACCGGCTTGCCCCGATAGCTCAGTCGGTAGAGCGTTTCCATGGTAAGGAAAAGGTCCAGGGTTCGATTCCCTGTCGGGGCTCAGATAGATGGTTGCCGTCGCTTGCATATGCAGGCGACGGCGAACGTCTTTCATGGCGGGGTAGCTCAGCTGGTTAGAGCGCACGACTCATAATCGTGAGGTCGGGGGTTCGAGTCCCCCCCTCGCTACGCACAGAGGATTCACCGACTGTCGGTGGGTGCTGAAAACACAAGGCTGGGAGATAAACATGGCCAAGAATGACGTTCGCCCGAAGATCACGCTTGCATGCACCGAGTGCAAGAACCGCAACTACATCACGCGTAAGAACCGTCGCAACACCCCTGACCGTGTGGAACTCTCCAAGTTCTGCCGCAAGTGTGGCAAGCACACCGCTCACCGCGAGACGCGCTAGTCCGTCGGATTCTTAAGAAACGCCCGTCCCCTCAACTGAGGGGGCGGGCGTTTTGCGTTTGAGGGTGTCGTAGCGGCCGCTGCCGGATTGCGCTTGACGGACGCCCGATGCTTGGCTGGGCGGCCGATGCGCTACGGTTGCGCTCGCCGGGCGGTTGAGTGCGCGCCGTGCGATGCTTGTCCGCGTGCCCGAAACTCAGCCGTCGGCCGGAGCTGCCGCGGCGGCATCGGCTCCTAGCGCGGTAAACCCCGTCCCCGAGCAACACAGCGAGCGAACCTCAAGATGGCGCAGCGCGTGGTTTATTCTCGCCACGCTCTCCCTGGTAGTCGTGCTGATTCCCGTGCTCGCGCGATTGCTGGGCGTGGAGGCCGGCCCACTCGCGATCGTGGTGTCACTCATGCCGTGGGTCACTCTTGCGTGCCTAGTCCCCCTCGCATTCGCGCTGTTCGGGCGCTCGTGGCCCCTCGTGATGGTCGCCGCGGCGCTGCTCGCGCTCTGCGCTTTCTGGGCCGTGCCGTTGTTCACGTCGCAGCAGGCCAACGACGGTCAGGTGCTTACGGTGGCGTCGCTCAACCTCACGTTTGGCGGTGCTGACGCCGATGCGGTGGTGGGGCTGGCGCGCGACAACGAGGTGGATGTCCTTGCGGCCCAGGAGGTCACCCCAGAGGCCGTCGAGGAGTTGCGAGTCGCGGGGCTCGACGATCTTTTCCCGTACTCCGAGGTGGCCGCGGAGCCAGGAGTCACGGGGACCGCGCTGTGGTCACGTACCCCGTTGACTGACGCGCAGACGCTCGAGCGCGCGAGCGAGGTGGAGGAGCTGGGCGGGTACGTGTCCCACGCGGTGCGCGGGGACATCGAGGTCGCCGGAGATACCGTGACGGTCTTCGCCGTGCACCCCGTCGCTCCCGGCCTCAAGCAGCATGCGGCGTGGAAGGCCGACATGGAGCGTTTCACCCAGGAACTTGCCGGGCAGAGCGAACCCACGCTGGTGCTCGGCGACTTCAATACGACCCGGGATCACCGGGCGTTCCGCGAGATTGAGTCACTCGGATTCGCCGATGCGGCGGACCAGGCGGGCGCGGGATTCCTGCCAACTTTCCCCGAGGGTCGCGGGCCGTGGCCTTTCGTGGCGATCGACCACGCGCTGGTGGGACACTCGGACCTGGTCGCGACTGGGGTGTCCACCGCAGCGGTCCCGGGCGCGGATCACCGCATGCTCTTGGTGACGTACTCGACCAGGTAATCGACGGCTCGATGCGCAGGTGGCTACGGCCGTGTTGCACGTCCTCGGCTCGGCCCACGTGGGCGTCGGCAGCAAGTTCGCTAGGCTGAGCCCATGCCCGTGAACCCCGACGCAGTAGGCCGCCAGTACGGCCCGTCCGAGGCCTATGAGGTGACGCGGGTGAAGATCCGCGATTTCGCCGATGCCGTGGACGCCCGATCATTCGCTCACCAGGACGTCGCCGCGGCGCGTGCCGAGGGCTACGACGACCTGGTGGCACCCACCACGTTCGCCGTGATCATCGCGCAGCGTGCAGAGTTTCACGTCGTGGTCGACCCGGAGGTGGGCGTGGACTTTACCAAGGTGGTCCACGCGGACGAGCGGTTCACTCATCACCGGCCCATCGTCGCCGGCGACGTGATCTCCACCACCATTCACATCGACAAGATCACGCAGCGCTCTGGAATCTCCATGGTGACCACTCGCGCTGAGCTCGCTGACGCCGACGGCAACCCCGTCTCCAGCATCCTGTCCACGCTAGCGGTACGAGAGGACGCCTCATGAGCGACGAGAACCTGCCGTCCTTCGACGGCCTCGAACTCGGCGCTATCGTGGCCGAACGCGTCGTAGAGATCACCCGCGACACCCTGGTTCGCTACGCGGGTGCCTCCGGTGACTTCAACCCCATTCACTACAACGACGTGGTCGCCACGTCCGTTGGCCTGCCTGGCGTGATTGCGCACGGCATGCTCACGATGGGCGCCGCGGCCTCCGTGGTCGAGGAATGGGCCGGACCCGGCAACGTCGCGGACTTTCAGACGCGCTTCTCGCGCCCGATTCCGGTCCCCAACCCGGGCTCGGCTACCGTCGCGATCACCGCGAAGGTGGGTGTCCTGGACGCAGAACTACGCACCGCTCGCATCGACGTGCTGGTCGAATTCGACGGCTCGAAGGTACTGGCGAAGGCGCAGGCCATCGTCGCTTGCGCGTAGGGTGCACGTCGTTGCCCCGCTTTGAGGGGTTTCGGCTCCTGGTTTTGTAGGATACCTACAGTGTGGGGGTGCTGGCGCTGGCCTTCGAGCGGCGCGAGTCACTCCTGGCTACTGCCAAGATTTGATCATGGCAACTAAAACGGCGCCCGCTAAGCCGGGCAAGGGGAGTGGCTTGCGCCGCACTCTCGATTCATACTTCGAAATCACCGCACGCGGCTCAAGCATCGGGCAAGAGATTCGCGGCGGGCTCACCACGTTCTTCACGATGGCGTACATCGTGGTGCTCAACCCGCTGATCATCGGCACCGTCGCCGGTGGGGATGGCAAGTACCTGGGCGGGGGAGACGCTCCCGACCTGGCGAAGGTTGCCGCGGCAACGGCCCTGGTGGCGGGGCTGCTGACCATCACCATGGGAATTTGGGCGCGCTTCCCGCTGGCGCTCGCCGCAGGCCTGGGACTCAACGCCTTCGTGGCGTATGGGATCGCCGCCCGCGAGGGCATGAACTGGCCGCAGGCCATGGGCTTCGTGGTGATCGAGGGCATCGTCGTCCTGATCCTCGTGCTCACCAAGTTCCGTGTCGCGGTCTTCGCCGCGGTGCCCGCCTTCCTCAAGAAAGCCATCGCCGTGGGCATCGGCCTGTTCTTGGCCTTTATTGGTCTGTGGGACGCGCGCATTATTCAACCAGGCGTGGGAGTGCCGACTCAGTTTGGCTCCAACGGCTACATCGCGACGTGGCCCATGGTGGTCTTTGTGATTGGCCTCTTTACCGCGATCGTGTTGCTCGCCAAGAAGATTCGTGGCGCACTGTTGATCTCCATCGCCGGGGCCACCGTGCTCGCTGTGGCGATCGAGTCGGCGCTGTCGCTGGGGTCGTCAGTGGACAACCCCAGCGGCTGGGCGCTCGTCGTGCCAGCACTGCCCGACACGATTGTGGAGTTGCCCAACCTGAGCCTCGTGGGCGACGTGGACCTGTTTGGCGGCTTCACGTCACTGCCGGTGCTGACCGCGGTGTTGCTGGTGTTCTCGCTGCTGATCGCAGACTTCTTCGACACGATGGGCACCATGACCGCAGTGGGGTCTGAAGCTGGCCTCAACGACAAGGACGGCAACCCGCCGCGCGCCCAGGAGATCCTGATGGTCGACTCGCTCGCCGCCGCCGCTGGTGGTCTGGGATCTGTCTCGTCCAACACCACCTACATCGAGTCCGCATCGGGCGTCGGCGACGGCGCTCGCACCGGCCTGGCCTCCATCGTGACCGGCCTGGCGTTCCTGTTCTCGATGTTCCTGACGCCGCTGTACGCGCTGGTGCCTTTCGAGGCGGCTACCCCCGTGCTGGTGGTGGTGGGCTTCTTGATGGTGTCCCAGGTAGCGGACATCGACTGGAAGGACTTCCGGATCGCGATTCCCGCGTTCCTGACGTTTATTCTGATGCCGTTCGGCTACTCGATCTCAGTGGGAATCGGCGTGGGGTTCATCTCTTACGTCCTGCTCCAGGTCGCCACCGGTGCGGGCAAGAAGGTTCACCCGCTGATGTGGGGAGCCGCCGGCTCGTTCGTCCTCTACTTCGCGCTAGGACCCATCAACAATCTGATCGGGGCCTAGCCCGGCAGCGTCCCGGCGCCCGTGAGGGCTGCCGGGGCGCTCATCAGTTGTCGGGGCGCTTGTCAGCGGTCGGGGTTAACGCGGCCCGTGGTGTTGCCCTCGCGGTACTCGACGGGGATCGAGGCTGGTTCCGGAGTTTCTCCGGCCAACAGCGACTTGACCTCGGCCGCGAGCGCGTGACCCTTCTTTTCGCCGTCCTGCACCACCGTGGTGAGCTCCACCGGCGACAGCCAGGGGAGCGACAGACCATCGAACCCGGTGATAGATACGTCCTGCGGTACGCGAATGTCGAGTTCGCGTGCCGCGAGCAGCACTCCGGCAGCGAGCTGGTCTGACTGCACCACGATTGCGGTGGGGCGTGACTCGTGAGTCAGGGCAAGGTGACCGGCGGCGATGCCCTCCTCGACGAGTGATTCGCGGGCACTGACGATGACGCAGGGCGCGATGCCGGCCTCTTCGAAGGCATGCAGGCGGCGCTGGGTCGGGGCCCACGCGGAATCGCGGTAATCGTCCAACGAGCGCAACGCGGTCTCGCCTCTAGGCGCGATAGGCAACGTGACGGTGCCAATGCGCTCATGTCCCAACTCACGCAGCCGCAAAATAAGGTCGACGGTCGCGGCACCATCGTCGATGGTCACCACACCGGCACCCGCGGGAGGCGGGCCGTCCATCACGACGATGGGGATGCCGCGTCTACGTAGAATCTCTAGCGCGGGCTCATCGTGGTCGCGTACGCGAAGCAACACGGCAGCGTCCATAGGCGCAGTCTCGAGCAACGAGTTTTCCTCCGGCGCTCCAGACGGGGAGGTCAGGAGCAGCACGCCCAGACCCATGTCGCCAAGGTCCGAGATGAGACCGTCCATAATCTGCAGGATCAGCGGCGCACGGAAGGCCAGCGTCAGGGTGTCGTGGATGACAACCCCCACCACACGCGAGCGCCCGGAGCGGAGCGCGCGACCAGCCGCGGACGGCCCCCCGTAGCTCAGCGCCGTGGCGGCCTTCTCGACTCGAGCCTTCATTTCTGGCGAGATGGGACCCGCGCCGGAGTAGCTCAACGACACCGTGGAAAGGGAGACCCCTGCCTCTGCCGCGACATCCGCCATCGTGGGGCGGCCATTCTTTGCCATGATGCCTCCTGGTATCGGTGCTGCGCCTAGACTATCGGGGAACAGGGCACTGCGTTCTCAAGGAATTTGGGGCGCACCGCGGTACCGCTGATGACGAGAATCCAAGCGTTGTTTGAGCGAGCGGGGTTGGCCCATCGGAACGGGAAACCATGGTTCTTCAGTTTGGGTACGCGCCCACGACCTCTCCTACCAGCGCGCGGGTGCGGCAGGCCCGCCTTGGCGTATTGACGACGTTTGCCACGATGGGCATGATCCTGTCGACCTTTCTGTCGCGGGTGCCGACCATTCGCGACCTGCTCGACGTCAGCGCGAGCGGGTTGGCAAACCTCATCATTTTCGGCGCATTCGGAGCGCTAGCTGGCCTGATGGTGACCGGCTGGGCTGCGGCAAAGTTCGGCACCCGCGCCCTCCTGCTCTGGTCCAGTTTTGGCGCGCTCTTTGGCATGGTCGGGGAGGCAGTCGGTCCGGCTGAAGGCTCCAAGTTGCTGTTCGCGGCAGGTTACTTCCTGGTCAGTTTCTCGTTCGCTTTTGCCAACGTCGCCATGAATGCCGAGGCCGCGGAGGTGGAGCGCCACATCGGCCGGCCCGTGATGTCTCAGTTCCACGCCGCGTTCTCCGTGGGCATGGCGTTCGCGCTCGCGCTGGGGGCATTCGCCTCCCACCTTGGCGTGTCCGTGGTGTGGCACTTCGTGACGGTGACTCTGCTCATTACTGCCGTGCGCGTCGCGATCGTGGGCGTCGCCGCGATCAATGGCATGCCGGACACCGCCTCTGCGGGAGCGAGCCTGGGCGGGCCTTTTGCTACGGCGAAGGCGGAATACAAAGACAAGCGCATCGTGCTCATTGGCGTGATCGTGTTCGCCGCCTCGATGGCCGAAATGACCGCCGCACAGTGGATGGCGCTCGCGGTGGTCGACGACTTTGGCAAGCCTGAGGCCGTGGGCGACCTCATGTACTGGTCCTTTGTGATTTCCATGGTGACGGTGCGTTGGTTGGGCGCGCCCATCATCGGGCGCCTTGGCCGGGTGGTCTCGCTGCGAGTCTCTGCCGTCTCCATCGCCATTGGCGTGGTGCTCTTTGCCTTCACCCCAGTGTTCTGGGCGGTGCCCCTCGCCGCGGTGTTCTGGGGGATGGGCTGCGCGCTGGGCGTGCCGATCGGGTTCTCCGCGGCGGCAGACGATTCCAGGCGCGCGGCCGCAGCGGTGGCGGCGGTCGCATCGTTCTCCACGGTGTCCGGGCTGATGGTGCCGCAGGCTATCGGGAACCTTGCCGAGTGGGTGCCGCTGCGCAACGCGATGCTGCTGGTGTTGCTCGCCACCGTCACGACCTTCGTCCTGGCGCGCGCGGTACGCAAGGACGGGTCGCTGTTCCGGAGCCGGCGGGCGATGACACGCATCGTCGGCGCTGCCATTCTGCGCAGCGACGAGGCGACCTCCGGGGCGGGGATGGCATCGGACTGGGAGGCCGCGCCTCAGCCCAAGCGCAAGTTCGCCAAACGCCAGGATCCCCCGGCGTAGCGGCTCAGGCCGCGCTAGCCGGATACGGCATCGGCGCCAGCTACGCTGAGGCTATGACGCAGCTAGCAGACCTCACTACCCTTCGCGTAGGCGGACCGGCGGACTCCCTCGTCGAAGCGTCGAGCGAGGCGGAATTCATCGAGGCGGTGCGCACGGCGGACGCCACGCAGACGCCCTTGTTGGTGCTGGGCGGAGGCTCCAATTTGCTGGTCTCCGACGACGGCTTCGCTGGCACCGTAGTGCGCGACGATCGCCACGACCTGTCGGTCCAGGACGACGGCATGTGTGGTGGGGTGTCGATCACCATGAGCGCCGGAATGCCGTGGGACAACGTGGTCGCGAGAGCGGTGGACGAAGGCTGGGTGGGCATCGAGGCGCTATCGGGCATCCCCGGCTCGACGGGTGCCACCCCCGTGCAGAACGTGGGCGCGTACGGCGCCGAGGTGGCCGACTGGACCGCGCTGGTGCGCACCTGGGACCGTCACGAGAACCGTGTGCGCTCGCTCGCCCGCATCGAGTGCCAGTTTGGCTACCGGGACTCGCTTCTCAAGCGCACGATGCGCGGGTTGGGTCCCGACGGCCGCACCTGGCGCCCCACGCCGCGCTACGTAGTCCTTGATGTCACCATGCAGATGCGGTTCGGCACGCTGTCTTCGCCTATCCGCTACGCGCAGCTCGCACAAACGCTGGGAATCGAGGTGGGGCAACGGGCGCCCATGGTCGACGTGCGCGCCGCGGTGCTCGAACTACGCGCCTCCAAGGGCATGGTGCTCGACTCGGGGGACCCGGACACGTTCAGTGCCGGCTCATTCTTCACCAACCCGATTTTGTCTCCCGATGCCGCCGCAGGGCTGCCCGGGGACGCCCCCCGCTTCCCGGCGGGAGCGGGCCATCCTGATGGCTACGTGAAGACCTCCGCGGCGTGGTTGATCGAGCACGCGGGCTTTGGCAGGGGGTTCGCGATTGGCGCCGATGCGCGGGCGAGCCTGTCGACCAAGCACACGCTCGCGCTCACTAACCGGGGCAACGCCCGTGCCGATGACGTGGTGGCGCTGGCCCGCGCCGTGCGCGACGGCGTGCGTGAGGCATTTGGGGTCGACCTGGTCCCCGAGCCCGTCACCTTGGGCGTCACCATCTGAGCTGGTAGGAAACGCATGACGGCCCCCACCCCGTGAAGGGTGAGGGCCGTCGTGCGTTTCCGGGAGGTGCTACTCCGTGGCGATTGCCTTGAGGATGTCCAGCTTGGACGCCCTCCAGGCCGGCCAGATGGCCGCGATTACGCCGGCGATTGCTGCCAACACGGTGTACACCAGCAGCCACATCCACGGGATGGTGACGCCGTCAAAGCCCAGGTCCGCCAGCGAGAGCACCAGCGCCGAGCCCAGGCCCACGCCCAGGACCATTCCGAGTACCGCGCCGAAGATCGCCATGACCATCGACTCGAGCGTGATCATGCGCCACACCGAGCGTTTGCGCAGACCCACGGCTCGCAGCAGCCCAATCTCCCGCGTGCGTTCCGTTACTGACAGCAGCAGGGTGTTCGCGACGCCAAGGATGGCAATCACGAGTGCCGAGCCCAGCAGGGCAGAGATGACGCCCAGCAACAGGTCGATGAACTGGTTCGCGAACTGCGCCAACTGGTCCGGTGACTGCAGGAACACAGTGGGGTACTCGGTACCCAGTTCGTCTTCAAGCGTGGACTGAAGAGCCTCAACGTCAGCGCCCGATTCGGCTGAGATCAGTACTTGAGACACGGGGACGTCGCCCAGAATCTTCTCTCCGGTGGCCCAGTCGACGTTGAAGTCCCCTCCGCTATCGTCGTTAAACAGGCCCGTGACCTCGAGGTCCACCGTCGCTTCCGGGCCTTTGAGCGTCACGGTGTCCCCCACCGTGACTCCGAGTTCCTGGAGCGCCGGGTTGATGTACGTGCCGTCGCCCACCTCGGTGATGTCCGGGTCGGTGTCGAACGTAATGAGGTCTGCAGAAGCGTCCACGTCGATGACGGCCAGCGTCTCAGTTGTGCCGTCGTATTCGACTTGGCCGACGCCCACGCGGGCAACAGTGTCTACGCCCTCTGTGTTGGTGATGAGTTCAATCGCGCCGTCAGGCAAACCGGTGCCCGCGGTGTCGAGCGCGAAGAAGTCAGCCGAGGTCGTATCAAGCTGCGCGGTGACCACGGTTTTGAGTGACTCCGTGAAGGTCGCGACCATCGCCAGCAACATCACGCCGATCATCAGGGCGGCAGCGGTATTGGCGCTGCGACGAGGTTCGCGACGAATGTTGTTAGCCGCGAGTTTGCCATCTACCTTGAACAGCCGAGTCAGCATGCCCTTGAGGCCATACGCGATCGGCACCAGCAGTTGTGCGGCGAGCAGTGTCATGCCCAGCACGAGCAGCACTGCGCCCACGCCCACATAGATGTATGGCTTGTCGAAGTTGGCATACAGGCCAAGCGTGATGATGCCGATGCCCAGGATCGCCATCGTGCCACCGACGATATTGCGCGTACGCAACGGCTTCTTGGAGTCGGTACCCGACTCTCGCAGTGCCGCCATGGGCGAAATGCGCGAGGCGTGCACCGCGGGGGCGAGGGCCGCGCCTAGGGTGACGATAAGACCCAGTCCGTATGCCCAGGCCACCGCGCTCGGCGGCAGGGTGAGTGCCCCAAAGATGTCCCCCACCCCAAGCTTGGTCAGCGCGGTGATGCCTAGCGCCAGCAGGTAGCCCAGCAGCAGGCCAATCGTGGAGGCGATCACTCCCACCACGAGCGCCTCGAGCAAGATCATCGTGCGGACCTGCTTGCCCGTCATGCCCACTGCGCGCAGCAGACCAAACTCACGGGTGCGTTGGGTGACGATGATGCGGAACGTATTCACAATGATGTACGCGCCAACGAACAGCGAGATGAAGGCGAAGGCGATCGCAAAGATGTTGACGTACTGCAAGACGGAGTCGAGCGCCTCGACCGACTCTGCAGCCTTTTGCTCCCCGGTGATAGCGCGGGTCCCGTCCGGGAGATCTGCGCCGATGGCACTGGCCAGGTCGTCGGCGTTCACGCCATCTGCGGCGATGACGGGGATCGAGGTGTAGCCCTCCAGTCCGCCGCCGAGCGCGCGTACGTCGGTCGTGGTCATCCAGCCAAAGTTGGCGCCTAGCGAGGCGTCGTTAGCCATGAGGACGGACCCCACCAGGGTGTAGTCCGTGGTGCCGTCGGTACCCGCGAGGGTGACGGTGTCGCCCAACGCATAGCCGTCCGCGAACGATGACGCGTCTAGAGCGATCTCGCCCGCCTTGCTGGGTGCCACGCCGGCCTCGATGGTGCCGCCGTCAACATCGGCGCTACCGGTCCAGTTCACGACGATGGTGGGCGGGCCCGGCTGAGCTGCCGCGCCGGTATTGCTGACGAGTGAGCCTTGTGTGTCAACGAGGCCGTACGCCTCCCCCACGCCGTCGGTGGCCTTGACGTTGTCGAGGTCAGACTCGGCGAGCGGGAGCTCGTCGGCCGCGAAGAGCACGTCCGAATTGGGGTCGGCTTCCACGACCACGTCGATGCTGGAGTAGGCGTCAGAGAAGAGGTCAGAGAATCCTGACGAGAGCGAATTGGTGAAAATTTGAGTGGCGGCCACCAGGGATACCCCGAGTGCCACTGCCACTGCGGTCAGGATGAGCCGTTTGGGATTGTGCTTGACTGACTTAATTGCGAGCCGGAACATGGATTAGTGCCCCATCTGCTTCATACGGTCGAGTACGCGATCGGCGGTGGGTTCGCGCATCTCGTCAACAATCTTGCCGTCGTCGAGGAACAGAATGCGGTCGGCATACGCGGCGGCAGTGGGGTCGTGGGTGACCATCACAATCGTTTGGCCAAACTCCTTGACCGCACGGCGCATGAAGCCCAGCAACTCCGCGCCTGAGCGGGAGTCGAGGTTCCCGGAGGGCTCGTCGGCGAAGATGATCTCGGGACGCGAGACCAGAGCGCGGGCCACAGCGACGCGCTGCTGCTGGCCGCCGGAAAGCTCGGCAGGCAGGTGCGTGAGGCGGTCGGCCAGGCCCAAGATGCCGATGATCTCGTCAAACCACTCCTTGTCCGGCTTCACCCCGGCGATGTCCATCGGCAGCGTGATGTTCTCCCGGCCCGTCAGCGAGGGGATGAGGTTAAACGACTGGAACACGAAGCCGATGTTGTTGCGACGGACCTCGGTCACTTGCGCCTCGGACAGGCTGGTGATGACGATGTCTGCGATCGCGGACTCGCCAGCACTCAGCCGGTCGAGGCCGGCGAGTGAGTGCAACAGCGTCGACTTGCCGGAACCGGAGGGGCCCATGATCGCGGTGAATTCGCTCCGCGCAATGTCCACGTTCACGCCATCAAGCGCGCGTACGGCGGTGTCGCCAAATCCGTAGTCCTTGTAGCCGCCCCGCATCCAGGCGGCGAGAGAGGTGGTTTCTGTGGCAGTCATGAGGTGGGCCTTTCGCGCAGACGCGGCGGGATTCGCAGCGGGCAGCATTGTTCTCAGGGATAGTGGCGTTCGTCTCATAGTCTCGCGAATCCCGACCCCGACGGCATCGGCCATAAGAACGGTTTTTTGAATGCGGAAACTCAGGGTGGCCTGGCTACCCGCGCGGCGCTACGGCCGCGGAATGACTATTCCGGAGTTGTACGCCTCGACCACTGCCTGCACGCGGTCGCGCACGCCCAATTTGGTCAGAATGTGACTCACGTGCGTCTTGACCGTGGTGTTGGAGACGAACAGCGCGCTCGCGATCTCTTGGTTGGAAAGCCCGGACGCGATGAGGGAGAGGACCTCCACCTCCCGCGTGGAAAGGTCGCCGATGGCCTCGGCGCTTGGGACGTGGGGCAGGTCTGGCGCGGTGATCGCTCCGGGGCCTAGTTCCGGGTTGGCGCCAACCGTCGCGAACTTCTCGATCACCCGGCGCGTCACCTCCGGGGCGAGCAGGGCCTCGCCCGCGGCAACCACGCGCACGGCGTTAACCAGAGTGTCACCGTCCGCGCTCTTGAGCAAGAATCCCGATGCTCCGGACCGCAGTGCCTCGTAGACGTATTCGTCGTCGTCGAAGGTCGTGAGGATGACCACTCGCACGTCTGGTGCGGCGGCGAGCACCTCACGTGTGGCGGCCAGCCCGTCGACGCCGGGCATCCGGATGTCCATGAGCATCACGTCCGGCTGGTGCTCGAGCGCGAGATCTTTGGCCTGAGCCCCGTCAGACGCCTCTGCACACACTTCGATGTCTGGCTCGGATTCCAGAATCATCGCGAGGCCAACCCTCACCATCGACTGGTCGTCTACCAGGCCTACGCGAATCATGCGGTTCCGTTCTCGGTGGCTTACTCGGTGGGCGTGCGGGGGCGCGTGGCGCGCACCTGGTCGTCACCTGAGGGCAGTACCGCGTGAACGCGATACCCGCCCCCTGAACGTGGCCCGATGTCGATCGTCCCACCAAGTGAGGTAATCCGCTCGCGCATTCCGCCGATGCCGTGGCCGCCGGAGAGCATCGCCTCAGAGATCACGCCGCGACCGTCGTCCTCAACGGTGACGGTGACGGCATTTGACTGGCGCACCACGGTCACGGTCGCGGAGGCACCCGGTCCGGCGTGCTTCATAGCGTTGGTGAGGGATTCCTGCACCACGCGGAAGGCACTGAGTTCCACGCCTGCCGGAACGTGCGCCGAACCCGACACCTCGAGCGACACGGGCAACCCCGCGTCCTCTACCTGTTGCACAAGATCGGGCAATGCGGCCAAGGACGGCACCGGCATGAGGTCGAACGTTCCGTTGTCTGCATGGTGGCTGGGCGCAGCCTCACCGGTGGGGGCCAGCCCGGCCCCGGTGATCGCATCGGCCTCAGAAGCACGCAGCACCCCGATCATGCGCTGCATCTCCAGGAGCCCTTTGCGGCCCGAATCACTGATTGTCTTGAGCGCCTCAGCGACGCGGGGGTCATCGCCCGAGGCGAGCCGCCGCGCGCCTTCGGCCTGAAGCGTCATCACCGTGACCTCGTGCGCGACAACATCGTGGAGCTCCCGAGCGATGCGGGCGCGCTCGGCGCGGACGGCGTCCGCGGTGGCACCGCGGCGCTCCTGCTCCTGGCGCGCGTGCATGACCTCAAGTTCGGTGATGCGTGAGTGCCGGCGATTGTCAGCCAGCCCAATCGCTAGTGCCAGCACCAAGGCGGTCAGCGTTGAGGCGATCGCGAAATCCGGGGTGTGATCGTCGATGGAGACCCCCACGGCGGTCCACCCGCTGACCAGCACGATGGCGGCAACGCCGTGGGCGAGAGCTATGCGCCTCGGCAGGTAGAGCCCGACGCCGTACAAGGCGATGATCAGTCCCAGCATGCTGGCGGCGTCCGGGTAGCCGATCGCTACGAACAGCATCCAGGCCGTGACGCTGATCCACAGGACGGTTGCGGGGGCACGTTGCCGCCACGCGAGTGGCAGGGTGATGAAGGCGATGAGGATGAAGGCACCCACGCCGAGGGGTACTTGTGAGGAGCTCGGGGCCCGCGTGAGGGCCACCGACCCCATCGCGACGATCGCAAAAAGCCCGAGCGCGATCAGCGCGTCACTGAGCCGGGGAAACTTGAACTTCACACGACCCAGCCTAGGGGAGGTAGCCGGCCACGGCATCGGCCGGGGGAACGATGCTGTGAGAGCCGATCGCTCTAGCGGTCGTTGGGGCGCTGCCAGCGGAAGGTCTTGATGGTGACAATCAGCCCGAGCACAAACCACACGGCCAGGACGGCGGCCGTAGCGGGATGCTCCCAGCCGCCGCGGACCTCTGCCGGGGCAAAGGTGTCCGGGAGAAACACCGAGCGCATGCCCTGTGCGAGCCACTTGAGCGGGAACACCTCGGCAAGGTGCTGCAGCCACGCGGGCAGCTGCGTGAAGACAAAGAACACACCAGAGATGAACTGTAGCGACAACACGATGGGCGTCAGGATGGCTGGCGCGGAGCGGCCACGGCGGGCCAGAGAGCTGAACGCGATGCCCAGCACCGTCGACGCCGCGGTCCCCAGCACGAACACCCATGCGAACGTGATCCACTTGCCGGCCTCGGTGGGAATCGGGATGTTGTAGAGCAGGCCGCCCACCGCGAGCAGCAGCGCGATCTGGACGATGGACACCATCAGCACGTGAATGATCTTGCCCAAGAAGAAGGCCGATGCGGGCAGGGGACTGCCGTGGATGCGCTTGAGGACGTCATCGTCGCGGTCGATCGCGAGCGAGATGCCCAGCGACTGGAAACCGGTGTTCATGATTCCGGACGCGATCATGCCGGCCAGGAAGTACTGCTTGAAGTCCACGCCGAAGCCCACGTCGCCGCCGCCCATGATGGAGGCGAAAAGGATGAGCAGCAAGATGGGGAACGCGAAGATGAAGATCATCTGTTCGCGGGACCGGCTGAAGTCTTTGGTCTCCAGAATCGCGCGTTCCCACACGAGCGCGGCCATCGACGGACGCTGGGTGCGTGGGGGCTGACTCATGAGGCCACCTCCGTGGTGGGCTCGGGCGCGTCGGCGTCTTGGCCGATCAGATCGAGGTAAACGTCCTCGAGCGAGGGACGGCGCACCTCGAGATCTTGGATCTCCCCATCATGAGCCGCGACGAGCTCACGAACGGCGGCGGTCGGGGTCTTGGTGACCTGGCTACGTGTGGTGAGGGAGCCATCGGCGCCCTGCTCGGTCCAGCTGACGACCGCATCGGCCGCGCGAGCGCGAAGTCCTGAGGGAGTATCGAGCGCGACGAGCTTTCCGCGTGCAATGACGGCCACGCGGTCGGCAAGGTGCTCGGCCTCATCCAAGTAGTGCGTGGTCAACACGATCGTGGTGCCGCCGTCCTTGAGCGACTCGATCAGGTGCCAGAACTGGCGGCGGGCCTCCGGGTCAAAGCCGGTGGTGGGCTCGTCCAGGAACATGAGGTCGGGGCGGCCGATCACGGCGAGCGCTACGTCGAGGCGGCGGCGCTGGCCACCCGACAGCGTGGACGAGCGCGCGGCGCTCTTCTCTTCGAGTCCCACCGCGGCGATTGTCTCTTCAATGTCTCGCGGGTGAGGGAAGAGGTGGCTCTGATGAGTGACCAGTTCCCTGACGCTCAGCGGTGTATTGGTGGAGGTCGACTGCAGCATGATCCCTAGGCGCTCACGCCATTCGCGAGTGGGATGGGCAGGGTCGACGCCCAGCACCATCGCGTCACCCGCAGTGCGCTTACGGAACCCCTCAAGGATTTCCACGGTGGTGGACTTGCCCGCGCCATTGGGTCCCAGGATCGCAAAGATCTCACCGGAGTTAATGGTGAGATCGAGCCCGTCGACTGCGTGGAGGTCGCCGTACGTCTTGTGAAGGCCGGTAACAGTAATGGCTGCGTCGGTCATCGTGCGGGACTACTTTGCCTCGCCAAGTAGGGACTGGATGCGCCCCACGCCCTCGACCAGGTCATCGTCGCCGAGTGCGTAGCTGAGGCGCGCGTAGCCACTGGGGCCAAACGCCTCACCCGGAACCACGGCGACCTCTGCCTCTTCGAGGATGATTGCCGCGAGGTCGATCGAGGAGGTGATGGCACGGCCGCGAATCGAGCGGCCGATGAAGCCCTCGACCGACGGGTACGCGTAGAACGCGCCCTTGGGGGTGGGGACCACAAGGCCATCGATCTCGCGCAGCATCGTGAGCATCGTCTTGCGACGGCGGTCAAACGCCTTACGCATCGCGAAGACCTCATCGAGTCCGCCGTTGAGGGCCGCGATCGCCGCGCACTGCGAGACGTTCGCGACGTTACTGGTGAGGTGGCTCTGGAAGTTGGTGGCGGCCTTGATGACGTCCATGGGAGCGACCATCCAGCCCACGCGCCAGCCGGTCATCGCGTAGGTCTTGGCGACTCCGTTGAGCACGATGCAGGTGTCGGCGAGCTCGGGGACCACGGACAGCATCGGCGTGAAGACCGCGTCGTCGTAGACCAGGTGCTCGTAAATCTCGTCGGTGATGACCCAGATGCCGTGGCTCTTGGCCCACTCGCCAATTTCCTTGGTCTGCGCCGCGGTGTAGACGGCGCCCGTGGGGTTGGACGGAGAGCAGAAGAGCAGTGCCTTGGTCGCGTCCGTGCGCGCGGCCTCGAGCTGGTCGACCGTGACGAGGTAGCCCTGGTCGGCCCCCGCGAACACCTCGACGCTGGTGGCGCCGGTGAGCGCGATGGCCTCGGGGTACGTGGTCCAGTACGGCGCGGGAAGGATGACCTGGTCGCCCGGGTCAAGGATGGCGGCGAACGCCTGGAAGACCGCCTGCTTGCCGCCGTTGGTGACGAGCGTAGACGCCGGGTCGATCTCGTAGCCCGAGTCGCGCTTGGTCTTGTCCGCAATCGCTTGGCGCAGGGCGGGAAGGCCGGCGGCGGGCGTGTAGCGGTGGTTCTTGGGGTCCTTCGCAGCCTCGATCGCGGCATCGACGATGAACTGGGGCGTGGGGAAGTCGGGCTCCCCGGCACCGAAGCCTATGACGGGACGCCCAGCGGCCTTGAGGGCCTTTGCTTTGGCATCGACGGCAAGCGTGGCGGAGGGTGCAATCGCACCAAGGCGGGCAGAGACGCGGCGGGGTTCAGTGGAAGTCACAATCTTGATTGTTCCATGCCCGCGCGCGTGGCGTGCCCCGCGGCCCAGAAGTGGGTCTTCGCGGGTCCTGGCATTGCGTGCGGGGCGCTGGCCAGGAGGCTCCGGCACGGCTACTGTGGAAAACATCGACAGCAAGCGCCCCGAACCCGATCAGCACGTGTGCCGCAGAAATCCGGCGCCAGGAGCGGGGCCGCAACCCGAGTGATGTAGGTGCGCGCGCCATAGACGTAGCACCCGGGTTCGCATTACGGACGGAAAGGCCGTAGCATTGCTAGTCGGCGATTGACATTCGTCATGATGACTTGTGCCCAAAACGCGAGTCGCTGAATGTCGGTCACCAAAGGGAAGCCAACCTTTCCCGAAGGGCAGTGGCGCAATTGGTAGCGCATCGGTCTCCAAAACCGACGGTTGGGGGTTCGAGTCCCTCCTGCCCTGCATCGTGCGGCGTAAGTCGCGCATGTTTCTGCAAGCTGTTTCCCACGAGCAAAGGACTATTCGGTGAGTGAAGTTGCCGTGACCGACGCCGGTGAGAACGACCCGCGCCACGAAAAGCGTGAAGGCCGTTCGATCTTTGGTCGCATCGCGCTGTTTGTTCGCCAGGTCATCTCTGAGTTGCGCCGTGTCGTGACGCCTACGCGTGAGGAACTCATCCGGTACATCTGGGTGGTCCTCGGCTTCGTAGCAGTCATGATGATGCTGGTCTTTTTGCTCGATTTGGGCTTCGGCTCGCTCTCTTCAAAGGTCTTCGGCGGCTAGCTGCCGTCGAGTAAAGAAAGTGGTGCACCGGTGAGTGACGAAAAGATTGACGACGCGCTGAACGAGGCAGACGCCTCGCTCGCAGACGTTGACGCGACCCTCGACGAGGCAACCATCGCGGTAGAAGAAGATGTTCAGGTTCCCGTTGACGAGGCTGGCTTTGCTGACGCTCCGGCCGATGCCGTCCTTGAGGGCGACGATGACACGGTTCCCGGCGACGACGTGGCTGAGGCTTCCGAAGTGGACGCGGTTCACGAAGTCGACGAGACCATTGAGCCCGTGTTGGACCCCGCAGCAGAGTTCATCGCCGAGTTGCGCACGCGTGAGGGTGACTGGTACGTAGTGCACAGCTACTCCGGCCACGAGAAGCGCGTCAAGCAGGCCATTGAGCACCGCATCGCGAGCCTCAACATGGAGGACTTCATCTTCCAGGTCGAGGTACCGATGGAAGATGTCGCTGAGATCAAGAACGGTCAGCGCAAGCTCATCACCCGTGTGCGGATGCCCGGCTACGTCCTGGTGCGCATGTACCTTGGCGACGAGTCGTGGGGCACCGTCCGCAACACCCCCGGTGTCACTGGCTTTGTTGGCCACGCACACCAGCCCGTCCCGCTCACCATCGAAGAGGTTTACTCGATGCTGGTGACGCCCGAAACCGCTGCTGCCCTTGATGATGACGAATTGGCAGCTAAGGCAACCCCCGTCGAGATCGACTTCATTGTCGGCGAATCGATCACCGTCGTTGACGGCCCGTTCGCAACCCTCCCCGGCACCATTTCCGAGATCAGCGTCGAGAGCCAGAAGCTCCACGTCCTCGTTTCCATCTTCGGCCGGGAAACACCGGTCGAGCTGTCGTTCAACCAGGTCCAGAAGATCTAGGTTCCTGGCAGAACAACACCAAGGCGGCGCCAGCTGCCACGAGCAATAGAAGGACCCAAACATGGCACCCCCCAAGAAGAAGAAGGTCGCTGGTCTGATTAAACTTCAGATCCAGGCCGGCGCCGCAAACCCCGCACCGCCCGTTGGCCCCGCACTCGGCCAGCACGGTGTGAACATCATGGAGTTCTGCAAGGCCTACAACGCAGCGACTGAGTCGCAGCGTGGCAATGTGGTTCCCGTCGAGATCACGGTCTACGAAGACCGCTCGTTCACCTTCATCACGAAGACCCCTCCTGCTGCTGAGCTGATCAAGAAGGCTGCCGGCGTTGCAAAGGGATCTGGCGTTCCTCACACGGACAAGGTTGGCTCGATCACCGAGGCACAGGTCCGTGAGATCGCTACGACGAAGTTGGAAGACCTCAACGCGAACGACCTCGACGCTGCGTCGAAGATCATCGCCGGTACCGCTCGCTCCATGGGTATCACTGTTAAGTAGTTCCACCCCAAGTGGGAGGGCCACGCTGGCCCGCCACCACGACTGCAAAGGAAAGATTCGCAGATGACTAAGCGATCAAAGGCTTACAACGACGCAGCACAGCTCGTCAACCGTGAGCAGCTCTACACTCCGATCGAGGCCCTTCGCCTCGCTCAGAAGACCTCGTCCAAGAACACCGACTCGACCATCGATGCGGTTTTCAAGCTCGGTGTCGACCCTCGTCACGCGGACCAGTCGGTCCGCTCCACCGTCATCCTTCCGCACGGCACCGGTAAGACCGCTCGGGTCCTGGTCTTTGCCAACGGTGACAAGGCTGACGCCGCCATCGAGGCTGGCGCAGACATCGTCGGTGGCGACGAGCTCATCGAGGAGGTGCAGAACGGTCGTCAGGACTTCGACTCCGTTGTTGCCACCCCCGACATGATGGGCAAGGTTGGTCGTTTGGGTAAGGTCCTGGGTCCTCGTGGCCTCATGCCTAACCCCAAGACCGGCACCGTGACGATGGACGTCGTCAAGGCCGTGACCGACATCAAGGGCGGAAAGATCGAGTTCCGCGTTGACAAGCACGCCAACCTCCACACGGTGGTCGGCAAGGCTTCGTTCGGCGACGAGAAGCTACTCGAGAACTACAAGACCATCGTGGACGAGCTCGTTCGCGTGAAGCCGTCCGCCTCAAAGGGTAAGTACATCCTGAAGGCTGCGATTTCCGCAACGACCGGCCCTGGCATCCTTGTGGATCCGCTAGCCAAGGCAGCAGAGTAGAGCTGCACTAAAGACGCACTCACGCGACGCCCGGCGATCCCGGGTCTAGCACCGAGAGCATGTGGAACTCGCGCTTTTCACCCTCCAGCGCGAGTGACACTCGGGTCGGTTCCCCGCCGGGGAGCCGACCCTTCTCTCTTTCCCTGCCTGATCGCCGATGGCAGTTTGCGGTTGCCCCCGACTTGCCATACAATTGCACTTGCCCAAAGACCGCCGGTCGTCGAGGTGGAAATCGCAAGATCTCCGACTCGATCGAATCTCCACCATCGTGGAAGCCAGCGCAGAGCGAGTACCAGTTCATCGGATCCGTCTGATGCGCCCATGTGCCCCGCCCTGTGCGGGGCTTTTTTGTTTGATGGAACCGTGACCGACGGTCGCATCAACGGAAGGACAACCATGGCGACGCCAGACAAGGTGGCAGCGGTTAAGGCTCTCGCGGACAAGTTCCGTGAATCCGAAGCTGTTGTAATCACCGAGTACCGCGGTCTCTCGGTTCCGCAGCTCGCTGAGCTGCGCACCAAGCTCCGCGGCTCCGCGACCTACTCGGTTGCGAAAAACACGCTTGCGTCTCTCGCGGCCAAGGATGCCGGCGTAGAAGGTCTCGACGACCTCTTCGTTGGTCCCACGGCCATTGCATTCGTCACCGGTGACCCGGTGGAGGCTGCAAAGGGTCTAAAAGAGTTCAGCAAGTCCAACAAGGACCTCGTCCTTAAGGGCGGCGTTCTCGACGGCATTGTGCTCTCTGCAGAAGAGATCAACAAGGTCGCAGACCTCGAGTCCCGCGAAGTACTGCTCGCCAAGACGGCAGGCGTCCTCAAGGCGTCGCTGCTCGGTGCTGCATACCTGTTCCAGGCCCCGCTCTCTCAGGGAGTACGGACCATCGACGCCCTGCGCGCGAAGCAGGAAGACGCAGCCTAACGGCTGCACCCCCCATACAAACCCTGCTATCCACGCAGAATTAGGAAGGAAGCCACCATGGCTAAGCTCACCACCGATCAGCTGATCGAAGCTTTCAAGGAACTGACCCTCATCGAGCTCTCTGAGTTCGTCAAGGCATTCGAAGAGACCTTCGACGTCACCGCCGCTGCCCCCGTTGCCGCTGCTGCCGCTCCGGCCGCTGCTGTAGAAGAGGTTGAGGAGAAGACTGAGTTCGACGTCATCCTCGCTGCTGTTGGCGACAAGAAGATCCAGGTCATCAAGGAAGTTCGTGCACTCACGAGCCTCGGCCTCGGCGAAGCAAAGGCACTCGTTGACGGCGCTCCCAAGGCTGTCCTCGAAGGCGCGAAGAAGGAAGACGCTGAGAAGGCTAAGGCTGTCCTCGAGGCCGCTGGCGCTACCGTCGAGCTCAAGTAGTTCGTCGCTCAAAACGTATTTACGGAGAGCCGGGTCGCCCCCTAGGGGTGGCCCGGTTTTCTGCTTTCCTTAACCCGGGCCCTGCGGTGCCCTAAGGCCCCAACCGGGCGTCCGATGCCGACGACACCTGACCGTGCTTGGGTCACGGTTGTGTCGCCGCAACAGCAACCCGCGCGCGTCAAGATTGACGTTGCGCAAAATTGGGTGGACAATTCCGCGATTCCCGACTATTGTGAGTAGTTGCGCTGTCTATTGCCCTGCCCTCAAATGCCTACTCGGTCTGCGTCCGCTCGAAAGTGGTTACGCCCCGGGATCCGGTGGAACTGTGGTTTGAGAAGCGTGACCTGCACGAATTAAAAAGGGAAGGACCCACCCTTGGCTGCCTTGCGCACCCCCACGGCTTCGGCCATCGCCAATCGCTCCGCATCACGCCGCATATCGTTCGCTCAGATTGCTGAGCCGCTTGAGGTACCAAACCTCATCGGTCTGCAGACTGAGAGCTTCGACTGGTTGCTCGGAAACGCCGCCTGGAAGGCGCGCGTCGACGCAGCAAAGCAGGAAGGTCGTAACGACGTTCCTGAGACGGCTGGCCTCGACGAGATTTTTGAAGAGATCTCGCCGATTGAAGACTTCGGACAGACCATGTCCTTGTCCTTCACGGACCCGTACTTCGAAGAGCCTCGCAACACTCCTGACGAGTGCAAAGAGAAGGACTTCACGTTCTCCGCTCAGCTGTTCGTCACCGCGGAGTTCATGAACAACACCACCGGCGAGATCAAGTCGCAGACGGTATTCATGGGCGACTTCCCGCTGATGTCCCCGCGTGGAACGTTCATTGTCAACGGAACCGAGCGCGTCGTCGTGTCGCAGCTCGTGCGTTCGCCCGGCGTGTACTTTGAGCGCACCCCGGACAAGACGTCTGACAAGGACATCTTCACCGCGAAGATGATCCCGTCGCGTGGCGCATGGCTCGAGTTCGAGATCGACAAGCGCGACGCCGTCGGCGTGCGCGTTGACCGCAAGCGCAAGCAGTCCGTCACCCTGTTCCTGAAGGCGCTCGGCCTGTCTGACGAAGACATTGAGCGCGAGTTCAAGGACTTCCCCGCCGTGCTCGAGACCCTCGCGAAGGACACTGTCCACACGCACGAAGAGGCGCTCGTCGACCTGTACCGCAAGCTCCGTCCGGGCGAGCCGCCCACGGTCGAAGCCGGTCAGAACCTGCTCGACAACTTCTACTTCAACTCCAAGCGCTACGACCTTGCCAAGGTTGGCCGTTACAAGCTGAACAAGAAGCTCGGTGTCAACAAGGCACTGGGCGACTCGGTCCTCAGCGTGGACGACATCGTCGCAACGGTGAAGTACATCGCCGCAGCACACGCAGGCAAGGAAACCATCGAAGGTGTCACCGGCGACGTTCGCGTCGAGACCGATGACATCGACCACTTTGGTAACCGTCGTATCCGCGCCGTGGGTGAGCTCATCCAGAACCAGATCCGTACGGGCCTGTCCCGCATGGAGCGCGTGGTGCGCGAGCGCATGACGACTCAGGACGTTGAGGCCATTACGCCGCAGACACTGATCAACACGCGTCCCGTCGTGGCAGCGATCCGTGAGTTCTTTGGAACTTCGCAGCTCTCGCAGTTCATGGACCAGAACAACCCCCTAGCTGGACTGACGCACAAGCGTCGCCTGTCCGCGCTAGGCCCGGGTGGTCTGTCTCGTGACCGCGCAGGCATGGACGTCCGCGACGTTCACCCCTCTCACTACGGACGTATGTGTCCCATCGAGACCCCTGAAGGCCCGAACATCGGCCTGATCGGTTCGCTCGCATCGTTCGGCCGTATCAACCCGCTCGGCTTCGTCGAAACCCCCTACCGCAAGGTAGTCAAGGGCATCATCTCGGAACAGGTTGACTACCTGACCGCAGACGACGAGGACCGCTTCGTTATTGCTCAGGCAAACGCTGGTATCGACGACGACAACCGTCTGACTGACGAGCGCGTGCTCGTGCGTGCCAAGGGCGGCGAGGTTGAACTGGTTGCTCCTGAGGCCGTGGACTACATCGACGTCTCACCGCGCCAGATGGTGTCGGTGGGTACCGCGTTGATCCCGTTCCTCGACCACGACGATGCAAACCGCGCACTCATGGGTGCCAACATGCAGCGTCAGGCTGTGCCGCTGGTCCGTTCCGAGGCCCCACTCGTGGGTACCGGTATGGAGCGCCGCGCGGCTATTGACGCCGGCGACGTCATCGTTGCGACCAAGGCTGGTGTTGTCACGGAAGTCTCTTCTGACCTCATCACCGTGGCGAACGACGATGCGACGACGGGCTCTTACCGTGTTGCTAAGTTCCAGCGTTCCAACCAGGGAACCTCGTACAACCAGCGTGTGGTTGTCAACGAGGGTGACGTGGTCGTGGTGGGATCGGTTCTCGCCGATGGCCCCGCGACCGACGAGGGCGACCTCGCCCTGGGTAAGAACCTCCTGGTGGCATTCATGTGCTGGGAAGGCCACAACTACGAAGACGCGATCATCCTCTCGCAGCGTCTGGTGCAGGACGACACCCTCTCCTCGA
>Ga0307486_1000657_pt1 | contig 30023 bp, 28 predicted proteins | sample CBIW02metaG_FD_203663 | JGI IMG/M metagenome (GOLD analysis project Ga0307486, IMG submission 203663) | Sea-ice brine microbial communities from Beaufort Sea near Barrow, Alaska, United States - CBIW 0.2 | ecosystem: Environmental > Aquatic > Marine > Coastal | place: USA: Alaska | collected... | reverse complement strand
ATGAAATGATAATTTTGATAAATACTTTAAAATACAACTCGTTTAGGTTACAGTTAAATTCGTAGTAGAACTATTAATTTTTAGAAGGATTAAAATTGATTACCCACAGTATTTCATATAGAGCCAAAAGTATTAGCTTATCTTTGGATTATTAAAAGCTGGAATTATGAATATTGAAGCTACAAAGTTAGAATTAATGCATCTTTTGCTACAAACCCAAAAAGAGAGTCTTTTAAAGAAAATCAAAGATGTTTTTGAAGATGAGCAAATTGATTGGTATGAGGATATGTCCAAAGAGGAGCAAGAAGAAATCAAAATTGGTTTGGCTCAAGCAGACAAAGGAGAACTAATTGATCATGATATTGTAATGAAACGTTTTGATAAATGGCATTAATAATAGTTTGGACTCCTCAAGCTGAACAAGCTTTAACATGAGTTTTTAAATTCTTGAATCTTTGAATCTTTGAATGATTCATTTCAAAACCCCACAAATTCCTTCCCAAAAAGTGACGAAAGTCATACAATACATTAGCGGATAAAATTGACTTTAATACTATCTTTGTATTATAGATGAAAAAACTAATATCCATATCGCTTCTTTCTATTATGTTGAGCTACTCGTTCAATCAGATTGGCATTTTTGCGGAATATGTTATGGATATTGAGCAGTTCACGGAATTGTATTGTGAAAACAAAGACAAGCCTGAATTAAAATGTAACGGAAAATGTCACTTGGCAGATCAGCTTGCAGATAATCAAGAAGAGAAAGAAAGTAAAGACATTCAAGTTTCCCCTGAGATTCTTATGTTTATAGCAGTAGCTAATTTTGAAATCGAAGAACACCTTGATTTTTATGTTGAAGAAAATATTTCTTATTACTTCAACACCGATTTAACAGAAGGAATTGGGAATGTTATCTTCCAGCCACCTCAACAAAAAATGGTCTAACTATTTATGCTGTTAATTCTATTTGCGAAGTTTTAAAAGTTTCGTTCTAATTGATAACAGATATTGATAGTTCAGGCTTTCCCCAGTTTTAAAAGCGTTCTAAAGAAATAGTTTCTATTTCCCAATTGCTTTGCCCCAAGAATTATTTATTAAAAATTCATCGACTCAAAAATAAAAAGAGATCGATTGAATCTACACATTATTTTAAAATTAAAAAGATGAAAAAGATATTTTTATTATCGTTAATGAGTGCGTTCCTATTTGTTTCATGTAAAAAAGATAAAGACGAAACAGTTGATCCAATAACGGGTGGAACAACGGCAGCTGCTCAGTATAAATTAATTGACAAAGACACAATTGACAATGATTTGATTGTTGAATTATATGCTAATACTGAAACCATAGAAATGGGATATACTCCTTTATATGTTAAAATTAAAGACCTAAGTGGAAACGCTGTTGAAAACGCTATGGTTTCATTTATGCCAATGATGGACATGGGAACAATGCAACACAGTAGTCCTTTAGAGCAACCTGTTTTTAATTCTTCTTCAAAATATTATGAAGGTATGGTTGTGTATACAATGGCTTCTAGTGCTGGAAGTTGGGAGCTAGATGTAATGGCTAACGGAGAAAGCGCATCCTTTGACATCAATGTTATGATGAATCCTACAAATACTAAATACGTTGGCTCATACAATGGAACAGACGGAGAAAAATACATCGTTACCTTAGTTAGACCTTTTAAATGGTCGGTTGGAATGAATGATGTTTCATTTATGGTGCATAAAAAAGAATCAATGATGTCTTTCCCAACTGTGAGTGATTTCACAATTGCAATGGATCCACAGATGACTTCAATGGGACATGGTTCGCCAAACAATGTTTCTCCAGTAAGTAAAGGAAACGGTTATTACAAAGGAAAAGTGAATTACACAATGACAGGAGACTGGAGATTGAATCTTGATTTAATTAAAGCAGGAGACACAATTGTCAATGCTTACATAGATGTTTTGTTCTAATCATTTAGAAAATAACACAATCATTAAAAGACCCTGTTGATTTAAATGGGGTTTTTTAAAAAAAAAAGATGAGATGAAAAAGTTTATATTATTGAGTTTTACTTTACTTCTGGGTGGATTTGTTTTTTCGCAAAACGACGATACTTTAAGGTCGGCACAGAATTACAAAGAAATTATAATTCAAGGTCAGAAGAAAGACAGCAAAGAAAAAGCATCTGCTCAATTACAAGAGTCAACAGATAAATTATTAAGCACAACTCCAGGAATTACATTAATTAAACGAGGGAATTTCGCTTTAGAACCTACAATTAGAGGTTTAAATGCTGGACAAATCAACACGACAATTGATGGAATGCAAATGTTTGGAGCTTGTACAGACAGAATGGATCCTATCAGTTCTTACATTGAACCAACAAACCTGGAGAAAATTCAGTTGAGTACAACTCCAAATGGAGAACAAACTGGAAGTGCAATCGGAGGTGGAATTAATTTCGCTTTAATGAAAGCAGAATTAGGGGCGGCTAAGAAGTTTAGCGGAAAAGTAGGAGCAGGATATCAAACCAATGCCAACAACATTCAAACTTTGGGTACTTTTCAATACAGTACAAAACGTTGGGCGTTATTGGTGAATGGAATTTATAGAAAAGCCGATAACTACCAAGCTGCAAATCGCCAAGAGATTTTGTTTTCGCAATTTGAGAAATGGAATGCTGGAGCGAATTTAGTGGTTGCATTAAACGATAAAAATAGAATTTCACTAGATTACATTCAAGACGAAGGTTACGATATTGGTTATCCAGCATTAACAATGGATGTTGCGTTTGCAAAAGCATATATTTCTGCTGTAACGCATACTTATGAAAATCGATCACGAAAATTGAGAAGTATAGAATCTAAATTCTACTTTAATTTTATCGATCATGCAATGGATGATACAAAACGTCCAGCTGAAATGGTGCCAATGCACATGGATATGCCGGGAACTTCGCGCACTTTTGGAATGTTCAGTAAAGCGAAATATGTTCTGAATCCAAAGCACATTCTGACTTTCCAATTGAATGCGTTTCAAAATGATTTACATGCCGAAATGACGATGTATCCAGATATTGGTTCTGAAATGTTTATGTTGACAGTTCCAGATGGACAGCGCAGAACAGCTGGATTAAATGTCGCTGACACTTGGTTGGTCAACGAAAAACTAAAGATTTCTTACGGAGGTAGAGGGGAAGTAAACCTTTCTGATATCACTACAGAAATCGGGAGACAAACATTAACAAGTTTCTATGCTGGAGAAGCTGCGCAAACAAGAGTTTCAGGAAATGTATTTGCACAAGCCAACTATAAATTCACCAAGAAAATTGGATTTTATGGAGGCTTAAGTTATGGACAAAGACCACCTTCTCTTCAGGAAATTTATGGATTCTATTTATTCAATAGAGTAGATAACCATGATTATTTAGGAAATCCTGATATCTTAAATGAAGAATCCATCAGTGGAAACATTGGAGTGAATTTGAAATATGAAAAACTAGCTATTTCTCTAGAAGGATTCGCTAATTCATTTACAAATTACATCACAGGTTTAGTACTTCCAGAATTCAGTAACATGACAATTGGAGCGGATGGTGTTAAGCAATTTGATAATATTTCAGATGCTTTACTAACAGGTGGTGAATTAACTGTGAAATGGAATCCAATTAAAGTTTTAACTGTTCAATCGGTGAATAGTTATACTTATGGAATAGATGAAACGGGAGGTTTTTTACCTTACATTCCTCCGTTTAAATCTATTAACTCGTTGAAATATCACCACAAAGGATGGAATGTCAAATTGGAACATGTTGGTGCTTTTGCTCAAAATAATGTAAGTACAGCAAGATATGGAGAAGGAACAACACCAGCGTTTAATCTACTAAATTTTGCAGTTCAAAAACACATCGACTTAAAAAAGGATAGAGCCTTGCATACAGAGTTTGGGGTTGAAAATATTTTCGATACTCCATATTACGAACACCTTGATGTCTTGAAAATTCAACGTCAAGGAGTGAATTTTGTGATTCGTACTACGTTTGTTTTTTAAATTACACAAGTTGAAATAAGAACAGTCCAGAATTAAGTTTCTGGACTGTTTTTACTTTTTAAAGTATTTTTTGTCTTTATTCTGAAGACCTTTTTCATCAAATTAAGCTTAAGATATAAGAGTTTTGTCATCTCTGACACCTCTTGTCTAACCTCTAAAGTCTTACTGTCTAAAATCTTATTGTCTAAAGTCTTCCTATCTAGTATCTAAAGTCTCACTATCTAAAGTCTAAAAAAAACTATTTCTCTTGATACTCTGAAATCTCCGCACAACCAACTCTTTTTCCAGCATCTCCAGAAGGTTGAGAAATGAAATCATCTCCGCCTTGGTGAATAATTACTGAACGACCGACGATGTTTTTATTCTCATCATCACATCCAATACACCATTCTGCTGTTTCGAATCTTACCGTTGCAATTCCATCATCACCAACTTCAAAGTTTCCGATATCTCCTTTATGGTATCCTTCAGCGTCTCCCCATTTTCCATGACGTTCTCCAGTCGGATTCCAATGTCCACCAGCCGATTTACCATCACTAGAAGAACAGTTGGCTATTTCATGCAAGTGAATCGCATGTGTTCCTTTGTTTAATCCTTTGAATTTTGCTTCCATCACCACTTGTCCAGTTCTTTCTTCAAATGTAATGTCACCTGTTGCTTTACTTTCGCTTTTTGCATTCAAGGTGGTTCGTATCATTTTTGTTTTAATATTTTCGGGATCGGCTATTTTTAATGCTTCACTTTTTTCTGAATCGTGATCATTTTCAAAAGAAGTAGTATCCGTTTGATTTCCTCCATCCTCATCCGCTTGAATAGCATTCTCGCAGCTAAATGCTAACATTCCTACTGCAATCATTGAAAATATGTATATGTTTAAATTTTTCATGGTATTATAAATTTAGTTTCTATTTATTTACAGTAAATTACTTAATTAGAAAGGGGTATTTAAAATTACTGTGATAATAATTGTTAAACACCATGAAATAAAAACAGAGCTTAATTTATAACTTTATTAATCTTCTCCCACATTTGATTATGGAACACGGTTGGCACTGGAGAAACATCTGGCGAGTCTCCCATTCTAATAACCACCATTTCTCTACTTGGAATGATATTTAGATATTGACCGTTTTTTCCTATTCCAGCAAATAAATCTGCTGGTGCATGATCAGAAAGTGGTTGATTAAATGAATTCGGAAATCCAGGTAAAATAATTGACGACTTTCCATTCAACCAAAATAAATATCCATAGGAAGGATTAAGCGTTTGTGATGAATTGGTCATTTCATCAAAATAATTCAAATCACTCATTATAGAATTGGCTGACCATTTTCCCCGATTGAGTAAAAGTGAGCCAAATCGTGCAGCATCTCTAGCAGAACTTAAATAAACGTTTGTACTACCAATTGACATCCATTTCCCCTTCATTCCGATGGTAGATTCTAATTTTTGATCCGTAAAATCATTAAATGTTTTGTTTGTGGCATTTTCTACCACTGACTTAATTAGTGTATAAGGAGCATTGTGATAATACCATTGATTTCCTGCGTCAGTTTTATATCGGAGACAATTTGGAGCTGTGCAATCTTGGTCGTTCACATCATAATCCAATCCAGTAGTCATTGATAATTGATGTTTTATTGTAATTAAATCTTCTTTCTGAATGGGTAAACCAGTCCAATTCTGTCCTAAATAATCAGAAGTTTTATCATTGATATTTAATAATCCGTCTTCTTGTGCTAATCCAACAAGAAATGCCGAAATAGTTTTTCCAGCAGAAGCCCAATACCATTGAGAATTTTCGTCAAATGGAGCGTTGTCTAAAATGTTATTTCCCCAGTATTTTTCTACTGCAATCTTTCCTTTGTATAAAATTATAAAAGCACGTGTTCCATTTTGCGATAAAAGGTCGAATAATTCTGTCGTGTCCGAAAAATTCCAGTTAAGAGCCTGTAAGTTTTCTTTACTCCAATTATTAGAACTTGTCGGAGGGAAGTAATATTCTGCACTAGGATTTGGATTTGATGGATTTCCTGGGATTGTGGGTTGTTCTTTCTTACAAGCGAAAAGTATTATTAACGCTAAGAATAAGAGTAGACGTTTCATAATTTATCGTTTTATAACCATGAATAAATTCCTTACCACATTCAAAAATAAACAAATTATAAATAATTATGAATTATGAATTTTCTCAACTACCAAAAAAATGAATTTACTAACCATTTATTGTAAACATTCATAACTCACAATTAGCCAACACGTTAACCATTAATTAATAATTAACCATTAAAGAACCTCTTCTTTCCCTTTAAAATTAGCCTTTCCTGGAAACTTTTTAGGTTTAGGTTTCCCTAGCATCAAAGCCAAGTGAGATTTAAGAATTCTTCCCATGTGCTTATATTTTGAAAAGCGTTTGGTATCATGATAAATATTTAAATCTGCTGCCAAAGAAGCAATTTTTTCTGGTGTCGAAAGCTCTTGATAAAGCATAGAATCCAATAAACGGTTCAATCTTGCCAAGGCCAATTTATAACGTCTTTTCATTAACGTTCTTTCTTCATAGCGATATTGCTCAACAGTTTCTGGAGTCAATAACTGAATGCAAAAATCAATTATCTTGTTGTTTTCCTTGTAATATTGAGGTTTATAATGATTTTTTCTTCCTTCATAAGCCGTTTGATCAAAATCTATTGGACGCACTCGGTATTGTTCCTTATCGAAATCTGGAGTAATCGCCACAACGTAATTGTAAGATCGCATGTCTCCAAGTAGCATTACAAAACAACGCTCATTAAATTTCACAAACTCCTTCGCCATTCCTGTTGGATAAAAGTTTGGCGAATCCATATAGTTGTCCATAAATTGATCACCTGGAATTCCTGCAATATGCGCTTCAACTAAAGTGTTTCCATCTACCATATAGTCCATTCTATTTGGCGAAAGAATATGCTCTAATTCTAAACCATAAACCCTAGAGGCATCCGCTCTTTTAATATAGAAATAATCGTGGTGGTCATTTAGTTTATTGACAATCTTAATTCTGAATGGATTAGAGTTGGCAAATAAACAATAATCAATTGCTCCAATCGTTAAGTGACTTATTATTTCTGTATCACCGTCCGTTTTCAGTTCTGCATAAATTTCTTTTAATCCATTCAAGATTTCCTCTTGCGTTCCCATGTCATAAATAACACTTTCCCAAAATGTATTTTCACCATTCGCATCATAAACAGGAGAACTGTCATTCCAACGCAGCATGTCTTCATAAGCAAGTGCGATGGAATCTTCACGGCCATATTTACGTAAATACTTTCTTAATCCTTGATTAATTGGGAAGGGTGGCTTCTTTTTTGAAATATCCATAAGGGGAAAATATTTTGATTATACGTTTTCTGTTCTCTTCAAATATACGAAGAATTTTAAAGATTAACAGGAAAACCAGTGACGCATAGCTGTGCAGGATTATTAATAGTATGATAAGAGTAGAATAGGGATATCAGTTTAAGAATTTATTGATGCCTGCATGAAACCTTCATCTCGTTCGGTGTTTGCTATTTTCTTGCAAATAAATGAAATAGCAAAGGGACTTCAATTGAATGAAATCCCTTTACATTTAAACAAACAAAGTAGTTGTTAAACCTTAAGAAACTACTACTTTAAAAAGATGGACAAGAAATCGTTCTAAAACTCGGTTTCTTTGTTTTACAGTTTAGGTCAAATCCTAAAGAAATTTCATGAGATCCTCCAGTAACGCCGTTGTTTAGTTTTGATACCGTAACATCATAACTATAACCAACTTTTATTGTTCCTGTGTTTACTCCAGCTGATAAGATAAATGCATCTCTAGATCGGAGCCAAACTCCAGCGGTAAGTGCTCCATATTGAACATACGTACCGAGTAATAATTCCATAAAGCCTTGTTGATATTGATAAATCATATTTGGCATAATTGAGATATCAGTGTTGTATTGAGACTTTCCTCCCAAAGCAAGTTTTGCTCCCGCATGTCCTGTTAAACGAATAGGCATTGGGCTATTTCCAACAATTACAGATTCATCTGGCATGTTTAAATGATGTGCGGAAACCCCGAAGAAAAACTTCTCAGTAAAACCAACCATTCCAGCAGAAACATCAAAGAAACCACGTGAACCTCCTCTTGGAACATCACCTGTTGCATAAATAAATCCTCTTCTTGGATCAATCATATCGCCAAATGTTAGCCTGTCCCAATCCAAGAATTTCTGATTCCAAGTTGCTTTTCCAGCAAACATCATTGTGAATTTACGGTTAACCTTTAAATGGTAATTGTAAATTAAACTCAAGGTGGTATGGTTAATTGTTCCTTTTCCTTGTTGGTCATGTGTCATTATAACACCAATTCCACCATTGATTCCTTTGAAATACTGGTCATAAGACGCAGAATAAGTTACAAAAGAACCTGAAAGCGCTGGCCATTGATTTCTGTAATTCACAGCAAACCTTGGACAACCATGACTACCTGCAAATGCAGGATTCAAGTAAATAGGATTCGCATAAAACTGCGAAAACTGTGGGTCTTGTGCATAGACCTCACCCAGAAGGAAGAACATGAATATGATGAGTATTTTTTTCATAATGAATTGGTTTTCTTATAGTTTTAAAAATTTAGCAACATATCTGCTAGGTTTCAGTAAAATTTTCATTGTTACCTGATGCGACAATATCTGCTTGTCAAGTAATCGGCTTTTAGTATAGTCAACGTTATAATGGAAGCTAAATTTCTTAAACACTGTTCCAAATGATCCTGCAACATTTAAATCTGAACTTGCAGCAACACCAATTTGCATCCATTTGTATTGGAAATTAGTCCCCATCCATAGTTCATCTAGCTCCCCATAATTCTGGTACAAACCGTAACCACTTATTCTGGTCTCTTTAGTTTTAGAAACATATTCTGTTCCTAAAACAGCAGTGTAATGGATGTTGGACTTATACTCTTTGTTCAAATCTCCGGAGTAAAAATTGTTGTTGTGTCGTCCAATGTTATCTGCATCAAATCCAGCATAGAACCATTCCGTATTTATCATGAATCCAAGTCCAACATCACGGTACCACAACTGTTGACCATTCGCCTGTTGTTCTTCTTTAAACAGTGGAATAATATTCTCTCTGTCTAATTCGATTGTATTTCCTATACTGTTTGAATTTTGATCTAAATTAATAACGCCCATTTTAAAACGAATTGCTGGTTCAAAAGAAACCTTCTTCGAGATTGAAAATTTAGGTGAATAAGTTATTGCAGCTGAATAATTATTGAGTTCGTTGTTTTGATAGTTATCATAATTCACATCAATTCCGAAACCTCCACGAATAGCGTAAATATATCCATCCCAAGAAAGTGAATTCATTAATTGACTATTGGATTCATTTAACCACTGCATGCGAGATGTTGCTTGTATTCTATTTCCTGGCGCCGATCCTACCATAGCAATATTTGCTTTGTAACCTGTCATCATAGGAACATGGAAATGTGGATTTTTAGTGTTTTGTAAACCAATAGGATAATCAGCCATACGTCTTATCTTCCTAAACGTACTTTTTAATGATTTAGCTAATGTCGATTTTGAAGCACTTGAACTACTTGATGAATTTTTTCTTTGAACTGCAAGATCTTTCTCGCTCGAGAATTGAGTGTTCACCTCATCTTTATGATTCAAGTAATTTGATATACTTTCTAAATCTTCAGATTGAATAGATTGATGCGCTAAATTATAAGCGTAATCTTGTTCTGTCTCTAATTCTGATTGATCTTCCCAATTTCTGTTTTCAATTAATTCAGAAATTTCTGTTTTTTCAGTTGTGTAAACTTGATTGTTTAATTGAATGTCTGAATTTCTAGTTGATTTAGTCTTCGCAATATATTTAGCAATAGAAAAATCATTTGTAGTGGAAGTTTGATTTTCTACAAAAGCAATTTCATTTAAGTTATTTTCATGATTGTTGTTCTTCTCAGAAATATTTTGCTTTTCAATAAGCGACATAGCCAAGAGTTGATCAATAAATACATCATCTTCCTCAACTTCTGTTTTAATAATTTCTGTATCGATTTCAGCTTGCACATATAAAGGAGTTACAGGAATCATTTCAATTCCAAACCAAGTCAATAATATGGCTAGAAATGCAATGCTTACCAAAGCAAATGGACGCAATAAAAACGGTGTTGCTTTAATTAAATGCTGAGTTGCAAAAGGTTCTTGAATTGGAGCCTTTACTTTTGCACTTTTCCAAGCTTTTAGTTCAGGCATTAACTCTGGATGGAGTTCCAAAAAGTCCAATAAATACGATTCTTGATCCGCAGAAAGGTTTCCCTCTGTGAACTCATAAAGCCATCGGTCTATATTTTCGAAATTTGGTCTACTCATTGAATTAACGTTAAATCGCCTAACTGTTTTTTAATTTTTTTTCGCGCTCTGTACAAATAAACCTTCACCTGACTATCGGATATTTCCAATGTTTCGGATATTTCTTCGTACGTATAACCTTCTAAATCTCGGAGAAGAACAATACTTTTTTGAAGTGGTGGAAGAAGTGATAAAGCTAAATCAATAATTTCTTGGGTCTCGAAACGATTGTCAACATTTATCTGTTCTGGAATCAGGTCTGTGTTATAAACAGTACGTTGTTTCCTTTTTGCGAAGTTGATTAATGTATTATGGCCTGTTCTAAACATCCACGCTTTACATTTTTCAACTTCTACTTTCTTCTTGTTTTTCCACAATTTTTCAAAAACATCTTGTACAATATCTTGACTGTCCTCGCTGTTACGGAGGAAGCTAAAAACATACCCATATAAATTGGATGCATGTTTCTCTACAGCAATATTGTATTCTCTTCGGTTCAAAAAGTGCGCATTTAACAGTAAAACAATCTAACGGGTGTAAAAGTTACACCTCCGTTCAATTATTTTCTAAATTAAGTTATTTTTAGTTAAAACGTTGATAATAATTACTATTTCTTATTGCTCTTTAATTTTAAAATAATTAAGACCAACAAAAAAGGGGCGATATCTATATTTTTTAGTAGATTTAAGCATGTAAAAGCTAAAGCTATGGAAAAACAAAAACGATTATTTGATATACCTTATTACCAACTTGAGAAATTTCCTCAAGAAACAATGTTTTCCACTAAGAGAGATGGGAAATGGGATGCTGTAAGTACGAAAGAATTTTTAGAGAAAGCGAACTTAATTTCCCGAGGTCTAATTGCACTTGGTGTTCAACCAGGAGATAAAATAGGATTGGTTTCTGGAAATAGAGTGGAATGGAATATCATGGATATTGGAATTCAACAAACAGGTGCTATTGGTGTACCTATTTATCCCAATATCTCAACGAAAGATTATAAATATATTTTTGGTGACGCAGATATAAAAATGTGTTGTACCGGAGATAAAGAGTTATATGATAAAATCATTGGAATAAAAAGCGGATTACCTACTTTGCAAAAAGTTTATTCCTTTGATAAAGTGGAGGGTGCAAGTCATTGGACGGAAATTATTGATCAAGCGGATCAAGTAGATATTTCGGAAGTTGAAAAAAGAAAAGCTGTCATCAAAAATGAAGATTTGGCAACAATGATTTATACTTCTGGAACAACAGGAAACCCTAAAGGTGTAATGTTGTCTCATAACAATATTCTTTCTAATGTTTATGGAAGTTATCCACGTATTCCAGGTGATTCCAACAGTAGGTCATTGACTTTCTTACCGGTTTGTCACGTATATGAGAGAATGTTGCATTACTTATATATGCGTGCAGGATTCTCTATTCACTTTGCTGAAAGTTTAGAAACGATTGGAGAGAATATTAAGGAAGTTAAACCGCATGTCTTTACTGCTGTTCCTCGATTAATTGAGAAAGTGTATGAGAAAATTATTTCTAAAGGTGATGAACTTACCGGAATCAAAAAAGCACTTTTCTTTTGGGCAGTATCTGTTGGAGAAGAATTTGAACAAGAAGGGAAATCTGGTTGGTATAAATTCAAATTAAAAATTGCACGTAAACTTATCTTCTCTAAATGGCAAGAAGCCCTTGGAGGAGAAGTTTTAGCGATTGCTTCTGGAGCTGCTGCATTACAACCGCGTTTAGCAAGAATATTTTTAGCTGCCGAAATTCCAATTCTGGAAGGGTATGGTTTAACAGAAACATCACCTGTTATTTCTGTAAACTGTATGAAAAATGGAATAATGTTCGGAACAGTTGGAACGCTTTTGGACAATGTTGAAGTGAAATTTGCTGAAGACGGTGAGATTATCGTACGTGGTCCTAACGTAATGATGGGTTACTACAATCAACCTGAAAAAACAGCTGAGGTTTTAACTGAAGATGGATGGTTCCATACTGGTGATATCGGAGAAATGATTGATGGTAAATTCTTGAAAATTACCGACCGTAAGAAAGAGATCTTTAAAACTTCAGGAGGGAAATATATTATTCCACAAATGATGGAGAATAAATTTAAGGAATCTCGTTTCATCGAACAATTTATGGTCATCGGAGAAGGGCAAAAACACCCAGCTGCTTTAGTGATTCCATCTTATGACTTCCTTAGAGAATGGGCAGTAAGAAAAGGAATTAAAGTTGGAACTACCAATAAAGAATTGGTTGAACATCCAGCAGTTATCGATAGAATTAACCAAGAAATTGAAGAATACAATAAACTATTCGGAAGCTTCGAAAGAATCAAAAAGTTTGAATTATTACCTGAAGAATTTTCAGTTGAAAAAGGTGAAATCACACCAACTTTAAAATTCAAACGTAAGAAAATCATGGAAATTCATAAAGATAAAGTAGATAAAATCTACGGTGTTTAAGGATTGAAGAATTTAAAAATTCAATGATTCAAAAATTCAATAATTAAAAGGGACCAACTTTGTGAGTTGAGTCCCTTTTTTTGACGAATGGGTTTTTGTTTAAATTGGATTATTAAAATCGCCAAAAGAGATATATTTTTGAATACTTCGGCAAGGAATGTTTAAATTTTCACGAATTGCATTTTCGAATGGTACGAACGATTTACAAATCGTCCCTACATTATGCTTTCGTAAAATGTTTAACCATTTGGATTATTGAATCTTTAAATCAAATAATGTTTTGATAATGGAAAGAACGATTTGAATCTTTGAATTCTTGAATCTTTAAATCAAATATTGCTTTGATAAGGGATAGGAAGATTTTCGAATAGTAGGGACGATTTGCAAATCGTCCCTACTAATTCGGTCTAACCATCGTAATCACAACTATCCCCTGATGAAACTTTGGAAACCATGTACCCGGTTCAAATTTAAACTGCGAAACATGATTTAATGCTTTGATTTTTGCTGGAGTACTTTTAATCGTTGATTCACCATCCAATACTTTACTTGAAGAAATTTCTCCTAAAGCATCAACACTAATTTGTATAGTGATTTTTCCTGTAATATGTCCTTCAATAACATAAGGTAAATCTGTAGTAAGTTTTCTATTGTCTTTAATTATGTCTCCACTTAATTGGGAATGAGCAGTTGATGTTGAAAACAGCATAAGAAATAATATAGCGTTTAATTTTTTCATAATGTCAAGTTAAGATATTTTACTCCAATTGGGTTTCGATTTTAATTGTCTTTTTAATTCTATTCGCAATCCACGGTTTTTACCAAGTAGTATTTTTGGATCTTCCTTTAAGATTTCTCTGGCTGTTTCTCTGGCCGCACCAACAAGTTGACCATCTGTGGCAAGATTTGCTAAATTCAAATTCATGATTCCACTTTGTTGTGTGCCCATAATATCTCCAGGCCCTCGGATTTCTAAATCGACCTCTGCAATTTTGAATCCATCATTTGTGGAAACCATCGTTTGTATTCTTTTCTTACCTTCTTGAGATAATTTTTCTCCTGTCATTAAAATACAATAAGACTTTTCTGCTCCTCGACCCACACGGCCACGTAACTGATGCAATTGAGAAAGTCCAAATCGTTCAGAACTTTCAATAATCATTACAGAAGCGTTAGGAACGTTTACCCCAACTTCAATAACTGTTGTGGCAACCATAATATGCGTGTTTCCTTCTACAAATTGATCCATTTCAAAAGCCTTGTCCTCCGCTTTCATTTGTCCGTGGACAATACTAATTTGATATTCTGGTCTTGGAAATGTTCTTGAAATAGCCTCGTATCCTTCCAGCAGATTTTTATAATCCATCGTTTCAGATTCTTGAATTAACGGATAAACAACGTAAATTTGTCGGCCCAAAGCTATTTCTTCTTTCATTAATTGAAAAACTTTCAATCGACTCTTTTCAAAGAAATGCATCGTGTTGATTGGTTTTCTTCCTGGCGGAAGTTCATCAATTACGGAAACATCCAAATCCCCATAGAAAGTCATTGCTAAAGTTCTAGGAATTGGAGTGGCTGTCATAATTAAAATGTGCGGTGGCTTAGTATTTTTCCTCCATAATCTTGCCCTTTGCGCAACTCCAAATCGGTGTTGTTCATCGATAACGACTAATCCTAAATTTTTGAATTTTACCGTAGGTTCTAAAAGTGCATGTGTTCCTATGAGAATATGAATTTCGCCTTCTTCTAAAGCTTTAAACAATCCAACACGTGCTTTTTTCTTCACTGAACCAGTCAATAAGGCCACTTTTATATCCAATGGAGCCAATAACTCTTCAATCGTTTTGTAATGCTGTTGGGCTAATATTTCGGTAGGCGCCATCAATGCAGACTGATATCCGTTTCCAATTCCAAACAGCATACTGAGTAATGCAACCAAAGTTTTTCCACTTCCAACATCTCCTTGCAAAAGACGATTCATTTGTGTTCCGTCTCTTAAATCTTTTCTAATTTCTTTGACAACTCGCTTTTGTGCATTTGTAAGCTCAAACGGAATATAGTTTTTATAAAATTCATCAAAATATTCTCCTGTTTTTCCAAATGCAAAACCAGCGGACTTTTCAATATTTGCGTTTTTCCGCAAGAGCAATTCCAATTGAAGAAATAGAAGCTCCTCAAATTTAATCCTCATTTGTGCTTTTTCAACATCTTCAAAATTACGTGGAATATGAATTAATTGATAAGCCTCTTCTCTAGAAATTAACTTGTATTGATCAATTATTTCTTGGGGTAAAATCTCTGGAATTTTTCCAAGAATATTTGAAGCCAATTGATAAGTTAGTTTTTCAATTCCATTAGAATGAAGTCCTTTTTTTGTTAATTTATCTGTGCTGTTATAAATGGCTTGTAATCCTTTTTCATGAGCTACTTGCTCAAAAGGTGTGATTTCTGGATGGGCAATATTCCAATTGGATCCAAATCGAGTTGGTTTACCATAAACTCTAAAAAGTACGCCGGGAACCAATTTGTTTTTTATCCATTTTGCTCCTTTAAACCAAACCAAATCAATTACACCTGACTGATCTTGAAAGCTTGCCTGTAAACGTTTTGCTCTTCCAGTTCCGATTTCTCTTACGCCAATGATTGTCCCTTTCAATTGAATAGATTGTCCTTCGTAACTGGGTAAGTCAGAAATCTTAACATAGGTAGAGCGATTCACGTACCGAAACGGAAAATAATTGAGTAAATCCCACATTTTATCAATGCCGGCTTCCATTCTCAGAACATTTCCTCTTTCGGCACCAACACCTTTTAGGTATTCAATAGGAGTATTGATGAGGTATTCCATTTACTTATTGAGTTCGGTTTTTAAGGATGTATTTTCTTAATAATAATTGGCAAATTGACTTTGTCATCATAAGCGAAAATGAGTATTCCTTTTTGTAAATTAGATTTGTGTATTTTTAAATCTGCCAATTGTTTTTTAGCGTTATATAATATTCTGCCTTGCGTGTCATAAACACTAATTTCTCCAACATTTTCTGTCACTACTTCGAAATAGTCGCCATTTCCATTCACTTTAAAGAGTGGAGGAATATTCGCATTTCCAATATTTGAGAGCCTTGGATTGTGAAGAAGATATGTCTCATTTGTGGCGTGTTGTAGACTATCAATACCACCTGCAATCATCCAGTTGCCTCCGCCCAATTTAGCAATTCCACGTAAATCCATTCCTTGTGTTTGAACACTGTAGATGTTACTTTGACTTTTTTGCTGCAGATCAATTTCATAGATTCTCTTGTTCGGTTTTACTGGTTTATTATTGTAATATTCTAATGCATCAAAATTATAAGCTTCCATTGATCCTCCCACCCAAAAAACTGTTTTGTCATGACCAGAGCATGCCGCTCGATAAAGTGTTTCACCATTGCCCGAATTAATTACCGACCAGTCAATTTGAGTAGGATCATTTTTATCAATTACGCCTTTTCGTAATACGTTTGTAGCTTCAAAAGTAGGGAAGTCTTTAGCGCCACCAAAGTAGAATATTGTGTCTCCTAAAATGTAACCTGATGCACCAAAGCTAGTGTAAAATGAGAAGTTTGGAGTAGGCGTTCCCATCATCCAAGAATTAAGTTCTGGATTGTAAATTTGAACATCAGGAACATTTCCTGAATTACTCCATCCTGTTATCAAAAAAATCAAGCTGTCTCTCCAGACTGCTTGCACATGGTCATCAATAGGCGTAGGAATTGGACTGCCGTCTGCTTCAAATAGGTCAGTTGTTGTGTTGTAAATGTGAACTTTGTTTGAACTTGTTTCAACTCCATTAGTTGCCACATGATAACCACCCATGAGATAAATTTTGTCTTTAACACAGCTTGCACCGCTAGCAATTTTCCCTAATGTATCTGGAATAGCACTCTTTTCCGCCCATGAATCCTGACTCACATTATATTTAAACACACGTTGATGAATATCTGATTGGGTTAACGCTCCTGAGATTCCTCCAAAACTATAAACGTATTTTCCTTCTCCTGAAATGCATTCTACCACAGCATTATTCGATGTTGTAATGGGCAGATTACTCAATTTTGTCCATGTCCAATTTCCTTGGGAATACCCAAAAAAGGACACCATAAACAATGAGAAAAATATTAGCATTTGCTTCATGTCACGAATTTAATGAAAATAGCGGACAGAAAGGAATGATCTTTTAAAGAAGTTGGTTGAATACTTTATAAAATTAGCGATTAATGAATTATCATTCCTCCATTTTCTTTTGATTGACTCTGATTATGGTTAATTTTGTTTGTATTTAAATAGTAACTAGTATGAAAAAAGTAGGTGTTAATGGATTTGGTAGAATTGGTAGATATTTTACACGAATGAGTTTAAAACAATCTGAAATATCGGTTGCTGTCGTTAATGATTTGGCTGATATTAAAACATTAGCGCATTTACTGAAATACGATTCTGTTCATAGGCAAATTGATGAAGCTTTTGAAGTTGTTGGCGACGCAATTGTTTTTGAAAATGGGAGTAAAATTATTTTTACTCAGTTTCGTAATCCAGAAGAAATTCCATGGGAAAAATACGGAGTTGAAATCGTTTTAGAATCTACTGGACTTTTTAGAACAGAAGAAGCTGCTTCGTCTCACTTTAAAGGAGGTGCAAAGAAAGTTGTGATAAGTGCTCCCGGACAAGGTGATAATATAAAATCTGTTGTTTTAGGGGTGAATGATGATATTCTTACACCAGATGATAAGTTGATAAGTAATGCTTCATGCACAACAAATTCAGCAGCACCAATGGTGAAATTGATTTCAAAAATGTGTAAAATCAACAGTGCATATATTACTACTGTTCACAGTTATACTTCTGATCAACGTTTGCATGATGCGCCTCATAAGGATTTAAGAAGAGCAAGAGCTGCTGCTGAATCTATTGTTCCAACAACTACTGGAGCAGCAAAAGCACTTGGTAAAATATTTCCAGAATTAGAAGGACACATTGGAGGATGTGGAATTCGTGTTCCAGTTCCAGATGGATCTTTAACTGATTTAACTTTAACAATAGAGGGTAAGGTTCCAACAGTGGACGAAATAAACGCTGAATTTAAAAGAGCAAGTGAAAACGAACTGAAAGGAATTTTGGCATATACTGACGAACCTTTAGTTTCAGCAGATATCATTGGAAACCCTAACAGTTGTGTTTTTGATAGTCAATTGACTTCTGTTGTTGGAAATTTAGTAAAGCTTGTGGGTTGGTATGACAATGAAGCAGGATATTCTAATCGTTTAATTGATCTTATTAAAACACTTTGATTTGGGAGTAGAAATAGAACGAAAATTTCTTGTTGATGCTTCAAAATGGAAAACCGTCAAACCTAAATTAGGGACAAGAATTTCACAAGGATATATTATGTCAACTCCTGAAACGGTGGTGCGTATAAGAGTAACTGGAGATAAAGGATGGATTACTATTAAAGGAAAGACGAAAGGAATTTCTAGGTTAGAGTATGAGTATTCTATTCCCAAAACGGAAGCAGAAGAAATGCTGAAAGAATTTTGTCCCAAGAAAATAATTAAAACAAGGTACGAACTAAAATTCGATGGATTTGTTTGGGAGGTAGATGAATTTGAGTCACCAAAAACAGGATTGATTCTCGCTGAGATTGAACTTACAAATGAAAACGAAGTTTTTTCACTCCCAGAGTGGATAGGTAAAGAAGTTTCCAATCAGCCAGAGTACTTTAATGTTAATATGATTTAAAGGGTCTAAAGTTTTGAATTTTGAAATAACGCGCTAGGTTTTTGGTGTTTCTCGTAAAAAATGCATAGTGATTGTTAGGTTTACAACATACCTTAGATATTGTTGTGTAATCTCTAATGCGGAATGAGATATTTCATTTAACTTTGCGGATTATTTTAAAGTAGTTAACACATTAAAAGTTCAGGGTATAACATCATTAATTGTATAATGTCATGAAGCCAAGAGGTATATTTGTTTTATTGTCAATAATAGTAGTAGGGGTAGTAGTAGCTGTTTTTCCATTTTGGAATAATGTAATTTGGTTTATGGTCTTGTTTGGACCTTTAATCGTAATTGGTTATTTCGATATGATTCAAAAGGGACACAGTATTCGAAGAAACTTCCCAGTAATTGGAAATATTAGGTATTTATTAGAGTCTATTCGTCCAGAAATCATGCAGTATTTCGTGGAAAATGACACAGATGGTAGACCTATCAATCGTTTGGATCGTTCGTTGATTTATCAGCGTGCCAAGAAAGTGAATGATACAGCACCTTTTGGAACTCAATTAAATGTTTATGATATCGGTTATGAGTGGATGGATCATTCTATCTATGCGAAAAACCGTAAAGAAATTGATCATGACCCTAGAGTTATGATTGGTGGACCAGATTGTAAGCAGCCTTATGCTGCAAGTTTAATGAATATTTCAGCGATGAGTTTTGGTTCGTTGAGTATGAACGCTGTTTTAGCAATGAATAAAGGTGCTAAAATTGGTGGATTTGCGCAAAATACCGGAGAGGGAGGAATTAGTCCTTACCACTTACAGTATGGTGGAGATTTAATTTGGCAAGTGGGTACAGGATATTTCGGTTGCCGTGATAAAAAAGGAAACTTTAATCCAGTAACATATAAGGAAAACGCAAATATTCCTAATGTTAAAATGATTGAGTTGAAGATTTCTCAAGGTGCTAAACCTGGACATGGAGGTCTTTTGCCAGCTTCAAAGAATACTGAAGAAATTGCAGCTATTCGTCACATAGATCCACACACAACTGTTCATTCTCCTAATACCCATTCGGCTTTTACTAATGCAACTGAGTTGTTGTATTTTATTAAAGAATTGAGAGATCTTTCAAACGGAAAACCTGTTGGTTTTAAAATGTGTATTGGAAAACAAATCGAATTCACAGATATTTGTGAAGCGATGATAGAAACAGGTATTAAACCAGACTTTATTACCATCGATGGTGGTGAAGGAGGAACGGGTGCTGCACCTGTTGAGTTCTCAAACTCAATCGGTATTCCGTTGCGTGATGGTTTAGCTTATGCAGTAAACACTTTACGTGGTTATGATTTGAAGAAAGATATCAGCGTTGTCGCTTCAGGGAAAGTATTCAGTAGCTTTGATATCGCAAGATTAATCGCTATTGGAGCAGATACTGTTTCGTGTGCACGTGCTATGATGCTTGCTACAGGTTGTATTCAAGCCTTGCTTTGTCACAAAAACACATGCCCAGTTGGTGTTGCAACTCAAGATAAGAGTTTAATGCGTGGACTAGATGTAGAAGATAAATCACAACGTGTGGCTAACTTCCATTCTCAAACTGTATATAGTTTTATCGAACTTATGGCGGCGAGTGGTGTAACAACTCCGCAAGGATTGAGACGTGTTCACATCAATCGCCGTGTGGAAATGGATAAGATCAAGAAATACAGTGAAATTTATCCTTTGACAGAAGTCGGAGCACTTTTGAAAAAAGAAGAAATATTAGAACCAATTCATTCTTAATTTAGAATGTTAGAGTAATACTAAGGGATGTCTTTCGAGATGTCCCTTTTTTAGTTTTAAAAACGCCGTTAACGAATAAAACTTCGTTGTATTTGTAAGATTGCGTTTGCTTTATTTGTTAACGACTTTATCTAGTCGTTTTATCAAAATAGGCATTGCAAGAAAACTCCAAATACTGCGTTATGCGTACTAAGGCAAGCTCTGCACAAAGCAGCACGTCTCAGCACATCGCATTTATAAAGATAAACTTCTGACAATTAAAAACTTTAAAAGCCTTGTCTTTGAAGTTTTCTTATCAAAGACTTAAAAATATTTAGTTTTCTTGCGGACACTAAATACGCTTATTCATCTAGCCTATCTTTTACGTATTCTATTTTCGTTTTCCCATGTGGTTTTGCTTTTCCATCATCATCAAGACTCACCATCACGATTCGATCAACAGTGATGATTGTTTTGCGGGTCATTTTGTTTCGAACTTCACATTTAAGCGTTAACGAAGCACTGCCAAATTTAATAACTTCAATACCAATTTCTATAATATCACCTTGATGAGCAGAATTCTGGAAATCAATTTCACTTATGAATTTTGTGACCGTTTTTTGATTTTCTAATTGTATAATCGAATAGAGCGCTGCTTCTTCATCAATCCATTCTAATAATCGGCCTCCAAATAAAGTCCCATTCGGATTTAAATCTTCGGGTTTTACCCATTTTCTTGTGTGAAATCTCATCGTTCTTGTTTTAATCTACTACTGCGAAATTGTATCTCGAGATAGCGTATTTAAAGTCAAACTATCCTGTATCTGACTATAAACCTCAATAAACTTCTCTTGTCTTGTAGAATAATATGTCATAGAGTTAGAATACCTTGTACTGTCGATATTGTACTTTTCAAAAATTGGATTTATCGCTTTAGGCAAAGTCCTAGAAAAATCGTTTACATTACTTTGCTGATGTTTAAAATAAGATTCAACAATCATAACCTCTTGCAAAACCATTGTGAAAGTATCCTTTGGAATCAAGTCGTCCGGTGCATCTTTTTTATCAAATCGATAAGAACACGCTCCTAGAAACAAAAATATTGAACCCAAAGAAAGAAACAGTAGTTTTTTCATTAGTCAAATCTATTGAATTCAAGTCTTTTTCCAATGCTTTGGTCAACAACTTTGTAATTATCATAAACTAAGTTCCCGTTGACAAAAGTTTTTTCAATCTGGTGACTGAATGTATCCCCTTCAAACGGCGACCATCCACAATTGTATAAAATGTTGTCTTTTGTAACTGTCGTTGTTTTATTAGGATCAATGATTACCAAATCAGCAAAATAACCTTCACGGATATAACCTCTTTTTTCAATTCCAAATAAAACGGATGGAGCATGAGCGGTTTTCTCAATTACTCTTTCTTTAGAAATCACTCCTTCTTTAGCTTTTTCAAAAAGTGCTAGTAAAGCATGTTGAACTAAAGGTCCACCTGATGGAGCATTGAAATAAGTATTGTCTTTCTCTTTGATTGTATGCGGAGCATGATCTGTTGCTATAACATCAATTCTGTTGTCTAAAACTGCTTGCCAAATAGCGTCACGATCAGTTTTCTTTTTTACCGCAGGATTCCATTTGATCAATGTTCCTTTCGTATCATAATCTTCTTCTGAAAACCATAAGTGATGAACACAAGCTTCCGCCGTAATTCTCTTTTCAGCTAATGGAGTTTTGTTTTCAAATAGAGACAATTCCTTTGCAGTTGAAATATGTAAAACATGTAATCTAGCATTGTGCTTTTTCGCCAAAGAAACAGCTAATGATGAAGAAAGATAACAAGCTTCAGCACTTCTGATTTCAGGATGATATTTCATTGGAACATCTTCACCGTATTTTGCACGGTAAATTCCCATGTTTTTTCTCACAGTTCCCTCATCTTCACAATGTGTGGCGATTAACATAGGAACTTCGCTAAAAATTTTGTTTAAAGTCGATGGTTCATCAACTAACATATTTCCAGTACTAGAACCCATAAAAACTTTTACTCCACAAACATTTTTAGGATTGGTTTTTAGAACTTCTTCAATATTGTCGTTTGAAGCTCCCATGAAAAAACTGTAATTCGCTAAACTTGAATGGGCAGCAATTTTATATTTGTCTTCTAATAATTCTTGTGTAAGTGCATTGGGAACTGTATTTGGCATTTCCATGAAAGAAGTAATTCCTCCGGCTACTGCAGCACGACTTTCTGAATGAATATTTCCTTTGTGCGTTAATCCTGGTTCTCTAAAATGAACTTGATCATCTATACTTCCAGGGACAAGGTATTTTCCTTCACAGTTAATTTCCGTTGCAGAAGTATCAGTAATAGAAGGTGCAATTTTTTCAATGATATCATTATGAATTAAAACATCTCCTATCGTTGATGTTCCTTCGTTGATAATCGTAGCTTGTTTTAATAAATATTTCATAGTTTCATTTTTCTCATTTTCCAAACACCGAAAAATGCTTCTTTAAATATGCCTGAACTCATTTTAGAAGTTCCGCGTTGTCTATCGATAAATGTAATGGGTACTTCTACAATTCCTAACTTATGTTTACGGACTCCGTATTTCATGCAAATTTGGAATGCATATCCTTTAAATGGAATGATGTCGTAATTTACTTTCTCTAATGCTTCACGGGTGTAACATTTGAATCCGGCTGTTGTGTCCTTAATCCCGATCCACAATATCATTCTAACATAGATGGAAGCGAAATAAGACATGAGCACCCTCATTACTGGCCAGTTTTTTATTTCCCCTCCTTTACAGTAGCGAGAACCTATAGAAAGATGAACTCCTTCTTTGGCACAAGCTTCATATAGTCGAATTAAATCATCTGGATTGTGAGAGAAATCTGCATCCATTTCAAAAATGTAGTCATAAGTTGCTTCCAAGCACCAGTCGAATCCTGCTTTGTAGGCTGTTCCTAATCCATTTTTTTCTGGACGTTCTAATAGGAAAAGACGAGTTGGGAATTCTTTTTGAAGATCCTTTACTTTTTGAGCTGTTCCATCGGGAGAGTTGTCGTCAACAATAAGTAAATGAAATTCTTTTTCATAGCTGAAAACTTGACGAATCATTCGGTCAATGTTCTCAATTTCATTGTATGTTGGAATAATTATTATGCTATCAGACACTTCTCAATTTCTTATAATTCGCTAATATAATTGAAAATTTTTTGACCGCTGTTTTTAATTAGTGAATTCTTGAAATAATTATTAAAATGTCCTAATGTTGCTGTTAAAAAAGGTTGGATTTATTTGATTTACTTTAACACTGCCAAGATTCCAATGATAAACTGTTTTCACGAGATAAAATCTCGCAATAACAGTTTACAAAAGGAGGAGAATTCAAAAAAGAGGGGGAAAAATGATGACGCAAAAGCGCCATTATTTTTCCCCCTCTTTTTTGAACATACAAACCACCAAAATTCAGCTACCGCGAGATTTGTCTTGCGGTCTGATTTTTCTAAATGGAGTATTTGTAATGGTAATCTTACTCAAACAATATAGAGGAACTATTCTTTTAATTCAATTTCTACATCTTCGAGGGCATTGTAGATGAGGTCGAATTCATATCCTTTGCTCGCTAAATAACGCTGAACTTTTACTTTGATTTCAAAATCAGTTCCACTCTTAGATTTCCATTTTTGAAGTGCTAGAGAATGAAGCATATCGAGATATTCTTGCTCATCAATCTCTTTCAAAGCATCTTTAATGATTCGGGCAGTTATTCTTTTTTGTTTTAAATGAGCAACGATTTTATTTCGTCCCCATTTTTTGATTCGGTGTTTTCCCGAAACAAAGCTATCAGCAAATCGCTGTTCGTCTAGGAATTTATATTCTATAAGGTGTGAAAGTAAAGCGTTGGTGTCCTCATCATCTATTCCGTAATCTCTAAGTTTATTATAAACCTCGTGATGACAGCGATCGCGATAAGCACACCAAGCTTCAATTTTGTGTTTGGCTTCTAAAAAGGAAAATTTATCCTCTTTATTCATACCTAAATCTTTACAATTTTACCTTCTTTGTCTTTAAAAGCATATTGTAATAAATGGAAATTCGTTACTCCTGTAACTCTGATCCACTTTTTGTATTTTAAGAACCATTTTACCTGTTTAGAGAGTAAACCAATCTTAAAATGAGATTCAATATAGGGATGAACCTCTAATGAAATGTCTTTAATTTTTCTGTCTTCAATTAAGTAAGTCAGATTGTTTTCAACTTCATCAGCAAATAAAATACTTGCTGTAATTTCTCCTGTTCCATCACAAACAGGACACTTTTCAGATGTTTCAATGTCTGTTTCTGGTCGAACTCGCTGACGTGTTATTTCAATTACACCAAATCGAGAAGGAGGTAAGATATTGTGCTTAGCACGGTCAGGTTTCATAAACTCTTTCATTTTCTCAAAGAGCATTTTATTATTTTCCTTCTCGTGCATGTCGATAAAGTCGACTGCAACAATACCACCCATATCTCTCAATTGGAGTACACGTGCTAATTCTTCAGCAGCTTCTAAATTGGTCGCTAGAGCATTACTTTCTTGCCCTTTTGGATCCTTTCTATTTCCACTGTTTACATCCACCACATGCATGGCTTCTGTATGTTCGATAATTAAATATCCACCACTTTGCAAAGGAACTTTCTTCCCGAATAGCGTCTTGATCTGTTTGTTAATTCCAAACTTTTCAAAGATGTCTAATTTACCATTGTATCGCTTTAATATGTTCTCCTTATCTGGAGCAATTGAAGCGACATAGAGTTTCATTTTGTCGAATAAATCATCGTCATTTACATGTATGTTTGTAAAGTCAGCATTCAATAAATCTCTTAATAACGAAGAGGCTTTATTGATTTCACCTAATATTCTTCTTGGCGGTTTAGAGTTAATTAAATTACCATGTAATTTAGTCCATTTCGCTATAAGATCTTTAAGGTCTTGATCGATTTGCTCGATTTTTTTATTTTTCGCTACAGTACGAATAATCACCCCAAAATTCTTTGGTTTGATGTTCTTCATAATGTCGCGCAGACGTTCACGTTCCTCAGGGTCTTTCAATTTCTGTGAAATAGAGACCTTGTTTGAAAACGGAACGAGTACTAGGTACCGACCGGCTAATGTTATTTCAGCACTTAATCGAGGTCCTTTGCTCGAAATTGGTTCTTTTGCAACTTGAACCATTATGTGTTGAGAGGAGGAAACCACATCAGTGATCTTTCCATCCTTAGCAATATCTTCTTCAGTTTTGAAGTACAAGAGGTCGGCTACGTTTTGTTTTCCTTGCAACGTATGTTGGGTAAACTTATTGAGCGACAGATACTGTGGACCTAAATCCAAGTAATGCAGAAATGCATCTTTTTCATATCCTACATCGACAAAACACGCGTTAAGACTGGGTACAACTTTTCTAACCTTACCATGGTATACATCACCAACAGCAAAGTCCGTTTGTTCACTTTCTTCGTGTAATTCAATAAGCTTTCCGTCTTTTAGTAGTGCAAGCCAAACACTCCCTTTGCGGGAATCAACCACTAATTCGTAATTCACGGAAGCCGTATTTAAGTTTATATAATACAAATAACTTAGCAAACATTTGCCAAGTTATTTGTTGAATTGTCATAATAGCTCTGGTCGTAAACAGTTTAATTATAAAATGTTTCCGACCAGAAACTGTGAAAAATAGAAATCTATTTTTTCTTCTTGTGACGGTTCTTTCTTAAACGCTTCTTTCTCTTGTGCGTTGACATTTTATGTCTCTTTTTCTTTTTACCACTTGGCATAACTATATGATTTTAAGTATTAATATTCTGTATTCTAAGTGTCTTTTTAACAAAAACACTCCTGCCTTTCAAGAAAAACAGGAGTGCAAAGATATAAATAACTTTTATAAGTCCCAATAAGCGGACAATTTTTCAATTATTTAACCTTAACATTTGATTTTACGTCTTCTACAAATGTCTTAGCAGGCTTAAATGATGGAATATTGTGCGCAGGAATAATAATAGTCGTATTTTTTGAAATGTTTCGACCAGTTTTTTCTGCTCTTTCTTTTACGATGAAACTACCAAAACCTCTTAAATAAACATTCTCTCCATTTGTAAGAGATTTCTTTACTGTGTTCATGAATGATTCAACAGTTTTTTGAACTTCGTTTTTCTCTAGTCCAATTTCTTCAGCAATTTCAGCTACAATATCAGCTTTTGTCATAATCTAATTTTTTTTAACTTTTAACAACTTAATGATTTCCAGCCACAAAGGTACTTAGCTTATTCCTGTTATCTTTGTCTTTTTCAAAATAATTTTAAAAAATATCCTAAATGTCTCATTTTGCTCTATCAATACAGGTTTGGTATCGACAAAACCACAGGAATCTTCCATGGAGAGATACCAAAAACCCATATAAAATTTGGCTATCGGAAGTTATAATGCAACAAACGAGAGTTGATCAAGGAAAATCGTACTATTATAAGTTTATAGAAAATTATCCTGATGTTTTTAGTTTAGCTTCTGCTGATGAACAAGAGGTTCTGAGATTGTGGCAAGGGTTGGGTTATTATAGTAGAGCGAGAAACTTACATTCCGCAGCTCAACAAGTCGTAAATGATTTTGATGGAGTTTTCCCGAATACCTATAAAGACATAAAAAGCTTGAAAGGTGTTGGAGATTATACTGCTTCTGCAATTGCTTCTTTTGCTTATGATTTACCATACGCCGTTCTGGATGGAAACGCTTTTCGTGTGCTTTCTCGCTATTTCAATGACAATACGCCTATAGATACAGGTCAAGGTGCTAAGGTTTTTAAAACTTATGCCGAAGAAGTGTTGAACAGAGAAGACCCAGCTGAATTTAATCAAGCAATTATGGAAATAGGAGCGATGGTGTGTAAACCAAAGAATCCTGATTGCGAAAATTGTCCTTTGGCAGATACTTGCTTGGCCTATAATGAAGGTGATCCTTTACAGTTACCCGTGAAATCCAAAAAAGTAAAAGTAACCACAAGGCATTTTCATTACTTAATTTATCCTTCTCAAGATATTCAATTGATTAAAAGAGAAGGAAAAGGTATTTGGCAAAATATGTATGAATTTCCTGTGCTTGAATTAGAAGACAAGAAATTAAAGAAAGAAGTAAGTGCTATTGTGAAGGATAAATATGGAGTCAATATAATTAAAAGAATTTTTGATGAACGACATATTTTAACCCACCAACATATTAACGCAACATTTTGGGAAGTTGATGAAATGTTGAAAGGAGATACTATTATAGTAACGGATTTGAATTTAATTAATGATTTACCATTGCCAAGATTGATTGAACGGTTTTTGGAGAATAATGTAGGGTTGTTTGAAGAGTGATGGTTGATGTTGCGAAATTATTTATATTTGGTATTGTAAATCCCACTAAAGGTGTATAAAGGCAACAAATGGTTGACGTGTTTGTAGTCCGATGGTGGGGATAAATAAGTTAGGCGCAATGAATTGTAACTTTATCGAGTAGCAAATTGTTTTACTCTTGAATCCAACTATAAATTATGTGTTTTCAGAAAACAGTACTTAATTTGACTTTACTTATGCTTATTTTATTGTCAAATAGCACTAAAGCTCAAAATCGAGTTTTCGTTTGTGCTGGATCTAAACTATTTTCTGTGGATGCTGAAAATTGTATTGCAGATTTTAAGGGTTCATCAACCTACTTTAGTGATATTGCTTTTACAACAGACGGAAGATTATGGGGAATAAATCAGTACGGGAGTATTTATAAAATTGACACTCTTAATGCAGATACAACTTTCATGTTTAAAACTGACCTGTACTCTTCCTCTTTGGAAGGCTTGAATGAATCTAATCTTCTTGCAATTTCAGGAGAATCACTTTATAAAATTGACTTAATTTCAGGTAATACTTTGAACTTAGGCTATATTGGATATACACCAAGTGGAGATATGACGTGGTATGATGATTATCTTTATCTAAACGCTAGCTCCCTTATGAGAATTCATTTAGATACTTTATCTCTAAAAGTTAATGAAGTTAAAAAAGTAGGTTGGCATTCTTATAAAGGACTCGATGGTTACGGTTTAGCTGTTGACAAATTTATTGATTCAACTAAAGTCATGTTAGTTTTTGATAAATATGATATGTATGCTGTTTGTCAAATTGATGGTTCAACAAGATTGAAATGCACAAAATTAATTGACATGTGGGCTAGTGGAGCAGCTCATCTAAGGTATGCGAAACAAGACCCTATACCTGAAATTTGCTATCAAGTCCTAAACCCAACAGAAGACATCCAATTCTTTATTAATCATCTAAATAAAGTAATAACGATTTATTCGAGTGAAGAGTTTTCTAATCTTGACATTTCTCTATTTAGTATGTCTGGCCAGAAAATTCGGAACTATTCAAAGTTAAGCGGAACTGAATTCTCTTTTAATATAGACAATATAGCACATGGTCTTTATATTCTAAAAATTATCAATGGTTCAAATATTCAATCAGAAAAAATTATTTTGAATTAAAGAAGCGCCTAACACAGCCTTTGTCGCCAGCCTGTAAAAACCTTCGATTTTTACATTCATGTAAATCAAATGTTTGTATCTTCGATAAAACATTTAAAAACAGGCCGTCGCAAAGCCTCAACCGTTAGCATTCATAAAAAAAAACTATAATGATTAGAAATATTAAATTAATACTACTTTCCTTTATTGCATTTTTGTGCATTTCCTTCACAACTCTTAATTCTCCAAAGGACTTTTTAGGAGTAGGTGAAAAAATAAATTTTGACAAAAAAGAGTACCCATTAGTTTGGAGTTCTAACCCTTCCGATAATTACTATTAACAAGAATATTTGCCAGAAGGAGCAACACTGAAGGAATATAATGGTATGATAATTATTGAATCCTTAATTGGAGACTTAACAGTTGAAGATGCAGCTAAATTTAAAATATCTGAATTAGAACTATTAAAAAAGACCAATCCTGTTGTGAATTATAATATCTATGACAATGGAAATGAAAAAATAATTGATTTCGTCATTAGCGATGGAGCGTATATTTTCGAATGGAATCTATACAGATATAAGTATGAAAAATCAAAAAAAATAAAGCATTAGTATTATACGCCTATACATATAGAGATAGTATAGTAGATAATGAAGCACTAAAACCATTTTTCGGAAGGATAGCAGATAATCGAAATGATATTATTAAGCAATTAGGAGAACTAAAACTTCCGAAAGTAAAGATAAAATAAACGAAGGTGAACAAAACCTTGAGACCCTCAGCCTGTAAAACCTTCGATTTTTACATTCATGCAAATCTAAAAGCTTGTATCTTCGATGAATAATTTAAAATGCTTATCCGTATGTTTACCCAAAGAATTATTTTTTTGTACGTAAATAGATTACGTTCACCGAGATTATCTTTATGACTAATTAAATTATTGGTTATGAAGATATTAGATTTTTACAAGAACTATCCGGATGAGCAATCCTGTAAATCAGCATTTATTGAACGTAGAATAAGTGAAGGAATAATATGCAAAAGATG
>Ga0307486_1000656_pt1 | contig 30028 bp, 36 predicted proteins | sample CBIW02metaG_FD_203663 | JGI IMG/M metagenome (GOLD analysis project Ga0307486, IMG submission 203663) | Sea-ice brine microbial communities from Beaufort Sea near Barrow, Alaska, United States - CBIW 0.2 | ecosystem: Environmental > Aquatic > Marine > Coastal | place: USA: Alaska | collected... | reverse complement strand
CTGAGAGAGCGCCTTGCTTAGCCATTTATTCCTCGAACTTGCCGCCAGCTGCTTCGATTGCTGCACGCGCACCTTTGGTGGCCATCAGCCCTTTGACGTTGACCGCTTTGGTCACATCACCGGAGAGAACGATCTTGGCACGTACAAACTTATTACCAATAATATTGGCATCCTTGAGCGCCTGAAGGTCAATCACGTCGACGTCCAGCTTATTCAACTCGCTGGTACGGATCTCGGCGGTAACCATGGCAATCTTGGAAGTGAAGCCGAACTTCGGCAAACGACGGTGCAAAGGCTGCTGACCACCCTCGAAACCGGGGGCAACGGTGCCACCGGAACGAGAACTCAAACCCTTGTGACCACGGCCGGCTGTCTTGCCCAGACCACTACCTATACCGCGACCGACACGTAGCTTGTTACGGCGTGCACCCGGCGCGGAACGCAGATCATTCAATTTCATGTCTTAACCCTCTACCCGAACCATGTAGGAGACCTTATTGATCATCCCACGAACGGCCGGAGTATCTTCGACCTCGACAGTGTGGTTGATTCGACGCAAACCCAAGCCCTTGACACAGAGCTTATGATTCGGCAAACGACCAACGACACTTTTGAACAGGGTCACTTTAATTGTTGCATTAGCCATGTCAGCTTACCCCACGATGTCTTCGACGGTCTTGCCACGCTTGGCCGCTACCGACTCAGGCGATTGCATAGACTTCAAGCCCTTGTAGGTGGCCTGAACGACGTTAACCGGATTGGTGGAACCGTAACACTTGGCCAGTACGTTATGCACTCCGGCAGCTTCCAGGACGGCGCGCATTGCGCCACCAGCGATTACGCCGGTACCTTCGGAAGCAGGCTGCATGTACACCTTGGAGGCGCCATGTGCAGCTTTGACCGGATACTGCAAAGTAGAACCGTTAAGGTCTACCTGGATCATGTTACGACGTGCAGCTTCCATGGCTTTCTGGATGGCTGCAGGCACTTCACGTGCCTTGCCGCGACCGAAACCCACACGACCATTACCGTCGCCAACCACCGTCAATGCGGTGAAAGCGAAGATACGGCCGCCTTTTACTACCTTGGCAACGCGGTTTACCTGAACCAGCTTCTCAATGTAACCTTCGTCGCGCTTTTGCTCGAAATTAGCCATAGCTCTACCCTTAGAATTCCAGCCCGCCTTCACGAGCGGCGTCGGCAAGCGCTTTCACGCGGCCATGATACTTGAAGCCGGAACGGTCGAAGGAGACCTGAGTTATACCGGCGGCCTTGGCGCGTTCAGCAACCAGCAGACCGACTTTCTTGGCGGCTTCGATGTTGCCAGTACTACCACTGCGTAGATCAGAATCCAGTGTGGAAGCGCTAGCCAAAACCTTGGCGCCATCGGCCGAGATCACTTGTGCGTACATGTGCTGCGAAGAACGGTACACGCACAGACGTACGGCTTCCAGCTCGCGCTGCTTGAGACGCGTACGGCGAGCGCGACGGAGACGAATAACTTTTTTATCGCTCATTTGCTATGCCCTACTTCTTCTTGGCTTCTTTACGACGCACGATCTCATCGGCGTAGCGAACACCCTTGCCCTTATAGGGCTCGGGACGACGGAAATCACGAATTTCCGCGGCTACCTGGCCGACCAGCTGTTTGTCGATACCTTTAATGATGATGTCAGTCTGGCTAGGGGTTTCAGCAGAAACACCCTCAGGCAGCTGATACTCGATAGGATGGGAAAAACCCAGTGCCAGAGACAGAACCTGCCCCTTGGACTGCGCCTTGTAACCAACACCTACCAGCTGAAGCTTGCGCTCAAAACCGTCAGTGACACCGGTAACCATGTTCTGTACCAACGCACGCGTTGTACCGGCCATAGCCATGTTAACGCTGCCTTCACGAGCGGCAAAATGCAACATACCGTCTTGCTGGACAACTTCGACTGTCGAATGCAGGTTCAATGCAATGGAGCCTTTGGCTCCTTTGACTGAAATATCCTGACCGTTCAGTTCTACCTCTACACCCTGTGGCAATTTGACAGGGTCCTTAGCGACGCGAGACATCGTAACCCCCTATCAGAATACGGTACAGAGCACTTCACCGCCGATACCGGCAGCGCGAGCAGCACGATCTGTCATAACACCTTTATTGGTGGAGACTATCGATACGCCCAATCCACCCTTGACCTTCGGAATCTGGTCAACGGACTTGTACTGGCGCAAACCGGGACGGCTAACGCGCTTGATAACTTCAATAACCGGCCTGCCTTCGAAGTACTTGAGCTCGATGGACAGTACAGGCTTGGTATCGCCCTGTACTTCATAACCGGCTACATAGCCTTCTTCTGTCAATACTTTGGCGACAGCCACCTTCAGCTTTGCCGCAGGCATGCTTACACTGGACTTTTCAGCCATCTGGGCATTACGGATGCGGGTCAGCATATCTGCTAACGGGTCCTGCATACTCATGGGCTTTGTGCTCCTGAAACTGAGTAATTAAGGTCTGGTTTACCAGCTGGCCTTGACCAGACCGGGGACGTCACCGCGCATAGCTGCTTCACGCAACTTGATACGGCTCAGGCCAAACTTGCGATATACACCGTGCGGACGACCAGTGATGCGGCAGCGGTTACGCTGACGAACCGGGCTGGCATCGCGCGGCAGTTTTTGCAGGGCCACCTGGGCATTCCAGCGGTCTTCTACAGACGCGTTGATATTGCCGATGACAGCCTTGATTTCAGCACGCTTTTTGGCGTACTTGGCAACCGTGCGCGAACGCTTAAGCTCACGGTTTTTCATGCTGACTTTAGCCATTACCTGACTCCTAGTTACGGAACGGGAACTTGAACGCACGCAATAGCGCGCGACCTTCGTCATCCGTCCGGGCAGTTGTTGTCAAGGTAATGTCCAGACCACGCAGAACATCGATCTTGTCGTAATCGATCTCCGGAAAGATGATCTGTTCCTTGACGCCCATGCTGTAGTTGCCGCGACCGTCGAACGATTTCGCGTTCAGGCCACGAAAGTCACGCACGCGCGGCAGAGAAATCGACAGTAACCGATCCAGGAATTCGTACATCTGCTCACGGCGCAAGGTAACCTTGATACCAATGGGCCAGCCGTCACGAATCTTGAAACCGGCGATCGACTTACGAGCATAGGTCACAATGCCTTTACGGCCTGTAATCTTCTCGAGATCAGCCATCGCGTTCTCGATGATTTTTTTGTCGCCGACAGCTTCACCAAGACCCATGTTAAGGGTAATTTTGGTGAGCTTCGGCACTTCCATCACGTTCTTCAGGCCAAGTTCTTCCTGGATCTGTGGAACGAGAGTCGTCCGATATACTTCTTTCAATCTTGCCATGGTAAGCACCTAGATTCTCAAGCGTCGACGGTTTTTTGGGTCGACTTGAAAATACGAACCTTCTTACCGTCTTCGACTTTGAAGCCGACGCGGTCGGCCTTGCTTGTCGCAGGGTTGAAGATAGCCACGTTGGAGACGTGGATTGGCGCCTCCTTTTCAACAATACCGCCTTGCGAACCAGCCATTGGATTAGGCTTAGTGTGCCGCTTGATAATGTTGACGCCGGAAATCAGCAGGCGCGAATCAGTGAGGACCTTTAGGACCTTACCACGCTTACCTTTATCCTTGCCGGCGATGACGATTACGTCGTCTTCACGTTTGATCTTTTGCATGACCGGGCTCCTTACAGCACTTCGGGCGCGAGGGATACGATCTTCATGAACTGCTCATTACGCAGTTCACGCGTCACTGGCCCAAAGATGCGGGTACCGATCGGCTCATTTTTATTGTTGAGCAGAACGGCAGCGTTGCCATCAAAACGGATCAACGAGCCATCCGTACGGCGTACGCCGTGACGGGTACGCACGATGACCGCGTTAAGCACCTGGCCTTTCTTTACCTTGCCGCGGGGAATTGCTTCCTTCACGGTTACTTTAATGATATCGCCAATGCCAGCGTAGCGGCGGTGAGAACCGCCAAGAACCTTGATACACATAACGCGACGTGCACCACTGTTGTCTGCCACTTCCAGCATGGATTGAGTCTGAATCATAACTTTCTCCGACCCTTAAAAAATCCGCTAAAACGCGCGGGGCTTTAAACTTGCGCCGCGCGCTCGTCGATTTGTACCAGGGTCCAGCTCTTGGTTTTAGCCAAGGGACGGGTTTCCCGAATGGTGACCAGATCGCCGATGCGGCATTCGTTATTCTCATCATGCACGTGAAGCTTGGTAGAACGACGCATGTACTTACCGTACAGCGGATGCTTTACCTGGCGCTCAATGAGCACGGTGATGGTTTTTTCCATCTTGTTGCTGACCACACGGCCAGTAACACTACTTGTAGTCTTGGTCTCAGCCATGATCACTTACCACCTTTCTGGTTAAGCACGGTCTTAACGCGAGCGATATCACGCTTAGCCTGCTTCAGCAGGTGGCTCTGACCGAGCTGACCGGTTGCCTTCTGCATGCGCAGATTAAACTGATCACGCAGCAGGGTGAGCAGCTGCTCATTGAGCTGCTCGGCAGATTTCTCACGAAGTTCAGTTGCGTTCATCACATCACCGTCCGCTTTACAAAGGTGGTAGCGAGAGGCAGCTTGGCAGCAGCCAAGGCAAAGGCCTCGCGTGCCAGCTCTTCGGAAACACCTTCAATCTCATACAGGATTTTGCCAGGCTTGATCTGGGCAACCCAGTACTCGACATTACCCTTACCTTTACCCATCCGAACTTCCAAAGGCTTCTTGGAGATAGGCTTGTCCGGGAACACGCGGATCCAGATTTTGCCGCCACGTTTAACATGACGGGTCAAGGCACGACGAGCGGCCTCAATCTGGCGTGCGGTCAAACGACCCCGGCCAACAGCTTTCAAGGCGTATTCGCCAAAGCTCACCTTACTACCGCGAAGAGCCAAGCCACGATTGTGGCCGGTCATTTGCTTGCGGAACTTCGTACGCTTGGGTTGTAACATGTGCGTACCCCTTACTTAGCAGCTTTTTTCTTGGGAGCGGCAGCTTTGGTTTCTTCGGGCTGACCACCAATGATCTCGCCTTTGAAAATCCAAACCTTGACGCCAATCACACCATAAGTGGTGTGGGCTTCAGCCGTCGCGTAGTCGATGTCGGCGCGCAGTGTGTGCAACGGCACGCGGCCTTCACGGTACCATTCAGTTCGGGCAATTTCGGCACCGCCGAGACGTCCACTAACCTGGATCTTGATACCCTTGGCACCGATGCGCATAGCGTTCTGTACTGCACGCTTCATGGCACGGCGGAACATCACACGACGCTCCAGCTGCTGAGCAACGCTTTGTGCAACCAGTGCACCGTCAAGTTCCGGCTTGCGGATCTCTTCGATGTTGATATGCACGGGCACGCCCATTTGCTTGGTCAATTCCTGACGCAGCTTCTCGACATCCTCGCCTTTCTTACCAATCACAATACCCGGACGGGCAGTATGAATGGTGATCTTGGCGGTTTGTGCCGGACGCTGAATCTCAACGCGGCTGACCGAAGCAGCTTTCAATTTAGTCTGAATGTACTCGCGCACTTTCAGATCCGTGAACAGATAGTCCGCGTAAGTGCGACCTTCTGCGTACCACACCGAGGTGTGCTGTTTAACTATACCGAGGCGCATGCCAATCGGATGTACTTTCTGACCCATTTGATCGACTCCTACTTGTCAGCAACCTTGACCGTGATATGACAAGACCGCTTAACGATGCGATCAGCCCGGCCTTTGGCACGTGGCATGATGCGCTTCAATGAGCGACCCTCGTTGACAAACACGGTGGAGACTTTGAGGTCATCCACGTCTGCGCCATCATTGTGTTCAGCGTTGGCAATTGCCGACTCTAGAATTTTCTTGATGACTTCAGCGGCCTTCTTGTTGCTGAACTTCAGCAGGTTCAAAGCCTCATCCACTTTCTTCCCGCGGATCTGGTCGGCGACCAGGCGCGCTTTCTGGGCAGAAAGTCGAGCGCCTTTATGAGTAGCGGCTACTTCCATCTTTCTAACCCCTTAGCGCTTGGCTTTCTTGTCTGCCACGTGACCACGATAGGTACGCGTTGCAGAAAATTCGCCTAACTTATGGCCGACCATGTCTTCGGAAACTATCACCGGAACATGCTGACGACCGTTATGAACAGCGATGGTTAGACCAACCATCTGTGGCAGAACCATAGAACGACGCGACCAGGTCTTGATTGGCTTGCGATCATTCTTTTCAACTGCCACTTCAATCTTCTTCAACAGATGAAGATCGATAAAAGGGCCTTTCTTTAGAGAACGCGGCACAGTCGTATCTCCTTACTTGCTGCGGCGACGGACAATCATCTTGTCAGTGCGCTTGTTTGACCGAGTCTTGGCACCCTTGGTCGGGAACCCCCAAGGTGATACCGGATGGCGACCACCTGATGTACGACCTTCACCACCACCATGCGGGTGATCGACCGGGTTCATGGCAACACCACGAACAGTTGGTCGAATACCACGCCAGCGATTAGCACCGGCCTTACCAAGTGAACGCAAGCTATGCTCACCGTTGGACACTTCGCCCAGGGTGGCACGGCACTCACCAAGTACTCTGCGCATTTCACCGGAACGCAGGCGAACTGTCACATAAGCACCGTCACGAGCAACCAGCTGCGATGACGCGCCAGCGCTGCGAGCAACCTGTGCGCCTTTACCTGGCTTGAGCTCGATCGCGTGGATCGTGCTACCAACAGGGATATTACGCAGAGGCAGGGAGTTACCCGGCTTGATCGGCGCTTCAGCACCGGATACGACTTGATCGCCAGCGCTCACACCTTTAGGTGCAATGATGTAGCGACGCTCGCCGTCAGCATATTTCAGCAGAGCAATGTGCGCAGTACGGTTCGGATCGTATTCGATACGCTCAACGGTGGCTGGAATGCCATCCTTGTTACGTCGAAAATCGACCAACCGATAATGCTGCTTATGACCGCCCCCGCGATGACGCGTGGTAATACGACCATTATTGTTACGTCCACCAGACTTGCTTTGCTTCTCAACAAGGGCAGCAAACGGTGCGCCCTTGTGCAGATCAGAATTTACGACCTTGACAACGAAGCGGCGGCCAGGGGACGTAGGTTTACATTTTACAAGTGCCATGATGTGCCCCTTTACTTATTCAGCGCTGGCAAAATCGATGTCCTGACCAGGCTGAAGACTGACGTACGCCTTCTTCCAATCATTACGTTTGCCGAGGCCGCGAACGGTTCGCTTGGTCTTGCCTTTGACATTCAAGGTCGCAACAGTCTTAACCTTGACATTGAACAGCTGCTCAACAGCTTTCTTGATCTCCAGCTTGGTCGCAGTGGTTTCCACCTTGAACACAAACTGGTTCTTGCTGTCAGCCAGCACGGTAGCCTTCTCGGACACATGTGGGCCAAGCAGTACTTTGAAAATGCGCTCTTGGTTCATCCCAGCATCTCCTCGAACTTCTTAACAGCAGGCACGGTAATCAGCACCTTGTCGTAAGCGATCAGGCTGACCGGATCCGAACCCTGAACATCCCGTACATCGACGTGCGGCAGATTGCGCGCAGCGAGATACAGATTTGAGTCCAGGTTGTCGGTAACGATCAACACGTTGTCCAGGTTCATTTCCTTGAGCCTTTCTACCAGAGCCTTGGTCTTGGGAGCTTCCATTGCGAAGTCTTCAACCACTACCAGACGATCCAGGCGAATCAGCTCAGACAGGATCGAGCGCAGTGCGCCACGGTACATCTTCCTGTTCAGCTTCTGCTCATGGTTCTGCGGACGTGCAGCAAAAGTAGTACCGCCTCCGCGCCATATAGGACTACGAATGGTGCCCGCACGGGCACGACCTGTACCTTTCTGACGCCATGGCTTCTTGCCGCCACCGGATACATCAGATCGGTTCTTCTGCTGCTTGGTACCCTGACGCCCACCAGCCATATAGGCAACAACGGCTTGGTGCACCAGGGTCTCGTTAAACTCGGTGGCAAAAGTCAGATCGGATACTTCGATCGCATTTGCACCAGCTACATTCAGATTCATGGTAACTCCCCCTTAACCCTTAGCCTTGACAGCCGGGCGGACAATGACGTCGCTACCTGGCGCACCAGGAACAGCGCCCCTGATCAGCAGCAGATTACGCTCGGCGTCAACGCGGACAACTTCAAGGGTCTGCACGGTCACTTGTTCAGCACCCATGTGACCAGCCATCTTCTTACCCTTGAATACCCGACCCGGGGTCTGGCACTGGCCGATAGAGCCAGGAACGCGGTGAGATACGGAGTTACCGTGAGTAGCATCCTGCCCACGGAAGTTCCAGCGTTTGATAGTACCGGCGAAGCCCTTACCTTTGGACTGACCGGTCACATCAACGAACTGGCCCGCTTCGAAAATGCTAACAGTAATTTCAGAGCCAGCAGCGAATTCGCCTTCTTCAAAGCGGAATTCACGGACGCGACGGCCAGCCGCGGTGTTGGCTTTGGCAAAGTGCCCGGCCATGGGCTTGCTGACGCGACTAACGCGACGCTCGCCTACGGTGATCTGAACGGCTTGGTAGCCATCAGTATCAAGGGATTTAACCTGGGTGACGCGGTTAGGCTCAACTTCTACAACCGTAACCGGTATGGATACACCATCTTCAGTGAAAACACGGGTCATCCCGCATTTCCGGCCGACTAAACCAATAGTCATCTTGTAAACCTCATGAGTGCACGGGGCTATTACCCGCTATGGCCGCCCATTGCAGGGCGTTACACGACTTATAGCCCCCGTCGTATGGGACTATCAGCCGAGGCTGATCTGAACCTCAACGCCAGCTGCCAGGTCCAGCTTCATCAGCGCATCGACAGTTTTGTCGGTAGGCTGAACGATATCCAGAACCCTTTTATGGGTGCGGATCTCGTACTGATCGCGGGCATCTTTATTGACGTGTGGTGAAACCAGCACTGTAAAACGCTCTTTGCGTGTCGGCAAAGGAATTGGACCACGGACCTGAGCCCCAGTACGTTTCGCGGTATCCACGATTTCCTGGGTTGACTGATCTATCAGGCGGTGGTCAAAAGCCTTTAACCGAATACGAATCTGTTGGTTCTGCATTTGACCAGAAACTCCAAGCTTCAATTCTTCAGAGCTACCCGAAACATCGGGTAGGCCCATCCAAGGGAGGCGCAATTCTACTGACGCGCCTACCCAGTGTCAACCAAAATACAAAAGCCCCCGTTAAACGGAGGCTTTTGCGTATGGCGTCAGATTATCAGGCGATAATCTTGGCAACCACGCCGGCACCAACGGTACGGCCGCCTTCGCGAATCGCGAATCGCAGACCATCTTCCATGGCGATCGGAGCGATCAGAGTGACGACCAGCTTGACGTTATCGCCAGGCATGACCATCTCAACGCCTTCCGGCAGCTCGCACGAACCGGTCACGTCTGTAGTACGGAAATAGAACTGGGGGCGATAACCCTTGAAGAACGGAGTATGACGACCGCCTTCATCCTTGCCCAGCACGTACACTTCAGCTTCAAACTGGGTGTGCGGCTTAATAGTGCCCGGCTTGGCCAGTACCTGGCCACGCTCTACGTCTTCACGCTTGGTACCGCGTAGCAGTACACCAACGTTCTCACCAGCACGGCCTTCGTCGAGCAGCTTGCGGAACATCTCAACACCAGTACAAGTAGTCTTGACGGTGTCCTTGATGCCGACAATCTCAACTTCTTCCTGGATGCGAACAATACCGCGCTCTACACGACCCGTCACAACAGTACCGCGACCGGAAATGGAGAATACGTCTTCAATAGGCATCAGGAACGGCTTGTCGATGGCGCGCTCGGGCTCAGGTATATACGAATCCAGAACCTCGACCAGCTTCTTGACAGCAGTCACACCCATCTCATTGTCGTCCTGACCCTTAAGGGCCATCAACGCGGAACCGATGATGATTGGAGTATCGTCGCCAGGGAAGTCGTATGCGCTAAGAAGCTCACGCACTTCCATTTCGACCAACTCAAGCAGCTCATCATCATCTACCATGTCAGCCTTATTCAGGAACACGACGATGTAAGGAACGCCAACCTGACGTGACAGCAGGATGTGCTCGCGAGTCTGAGGCATAGGGCCGTCAGCTGCGGAGCAAACCAGGATAGCACCGTCCATCTGTGCAGCACCGGTGATCATGTTTTTCACATAGTCAGCGTGACCAGGGCAATCAACGTGCGCGTAGTGACGAGTCGGAGAATCGTACTCTACGTGCGAGGTGTTGATGGTGATACCACGTGCCTTTTCTTCCGGCGCGTTGTCGATCTGGTCGAAACCACGGGCTTGACCGCCGTAGGTTTCAGCACAGACTTTGGTCAGAGCCGCTGTCAGAGTGGTCTTGCCATGGTCGACGTGACCGATGGTGCCCACGTTAAGGTGCGGTTTTTTACGTTCAAATTTCTCTTTAGCCACGGTAAATAGCCTCTTTAATTAGCTTGAGTTCAGTTAGCCTTGCTTCTTGATGATTGCTTCGGCAATGTTCTTTGGCGCCTCGGAGTACTTCGAAAATTCCATGGAATAGCTCGCACGCCCTTGGGACATGGAGCGCACATCCGTGGCGTAACCGAACATCTCGCCAAGCGGAACCTCAGCGCGGATCACTTTACCGGAAACGGAATCTTCCATACCTTGTACAATACCGCGACGACGGTTCAAGTCGCCCATGATGTCACCCATATAATCTTCCGGAGTGACTACTTCTACTTTCATCATCGGTTCGAGCAAAACAGCACCGCCTTTTTGAGCCAAATGCTTTGTGGCCATAGAAGCAGCGATCCTGAATGCCATTTCATTCGAATCGACGTCGTGGAAGGAACCGTCGAACAAGGTTGCCTTCAAGTTGAGCAGCGGATACCCGGCAAGAATACCGTTTTTCATCTGCTCGTCGATACCTTTCTGCACGGCAGGAACGTATTCCCTCGGCACGGAGCCACCGACTGTTTCATTAACAAAAATCAGATGATCACCGGCCTCGTCAGACGGTTCAAAGCGAATCCAGACGTGTCCGTATTGGCCTCGACCACCTGACTGACGTACAAACTTGCCTTCGATTTCGCACTTATTACGAATCGCTTCACGGTAAGCCACCTGCGGCTTGCCGATGTTGGCTTCAACACCAAATTCGCGCTTCATGCGGTCAACCAGAATGTCCAGATGCAACTCGCCCATACCGGAAATAATAGTTTGGCCCGATTCTTCATCGGTACGAACGCGGAAGGAAGGATCTTCCTGCGCTAGCTTGCCCAGGGCAACACCCATCTTTTCCTGATCAGCCTTGGTCCTTGGCTCGACAGCTACAGATATCACCGGCTCTGGAAATTCCATGCGCTCAAGAATGATCGGCTTCTCATGCGAGCACAACGTATCGCCCGTGGTAACATCTTTCATGCCGATCAGAGCGGCGATATCGCCGGCGAGAACTTCCTTGATCTCTTCCCTGGCGTTGGCATGCATCTGCACCATACGCCCGACTCGCTCCTTCTTGCCTTTGACCGAGTTTAATATCGAATCGCCGGACTGAAGAACGCCCGAGTAAACCCTAACAAAGGTCAAGGTTCCAACGAATGGATCAGTCGCAATCTTAAACGCCAAAGCAGAGAAAGGCTCGGAATCGTCAGCATGACGCTCATCGACTTTTTCTTCGTCGTCAGGATGCACACCTTTGATAGCAACAACCTGATCAGGCGCGGGAAGATAGTCAATAACCGCATCAAGAACCAAAGGAACGCCTTTGTTCTTGAACGAACTGCCGCAGACGGCAGGAACGATTTCGCAAGCCAGGGTACGCTGACGCAGACCCGCCTTGATTTCATCGTTCGTCAGCTCCACGCCATCCAGATATTTATTCGTAAACTCTTCATTAGCCTCGGCAGCAGCCTCGACCATCTGCTCCCGATACTTCTTGGCCATGTCGAGCATATCAGCAGGAATGTCTTCCTCGCGAGCGGTCAGACCACTGTCGTCATCACTCCAATACATCGCCTTCATACGCAACAGATCGATTTGCCCTTCGAAGTTCTCTTCAGCACCAATAGCCAACTGAATGGCAACCGGTGTATGACCCAGGCGTTTCTTGATCTGTTCGACTACCCGAAGGAAGTCCGCACCCTGACGATCCATCTTGTTGACATAAACAATACGTGGCACGCCATACTTATTGGCCTGACGCCATACTGTTTCCGACTGCGGCTCTACGCCCGACGTGCCACAAAATACGACGACAGCACCATCAAGCACACGCAAGGAGCGCTCTACTTCGATGGTGAAGTCGACGTGGCCCGGCGTGTCGATAATATTGACTCGGTGACGACTGTACTGCTTCTCTGAACCTTCCCAGAACGCCGTTGTAGCAGCAGACGTGATAGTGATACCACGCTCCTGCTCCTGCGCCATCCAGTCCATGGTCGCTGCACCATCGTGCACCTCACCCATCTTATGGTTGACGCCGGTGTAAAAAAGAATCCGTTCCGTCGTAGTAGTCTTGCCCGCATCAACGTGCGCACAAATACCAATATTCCGGTACAGATTAATGGGGGTTACACGAGACAAAATATTCTCCTGGATCGTTAGAAGCGATAGTGAGAGAAGGCTTTGTTGGCTTCAGCCATACGGTGCACATCTTCACGCTTCTTAACGGCGGCGCCCTTGCCTTCAGAAGCATCGACCAACTCACCAGCCAGGCGCAGAGCCATGGACTTTTCGCCACGCTTACGGGCAGCGTCAACCAGCCAACGCATCGCAAGAGCGTTACGGCGGGAGGGACGCACTTCAACCGGCACCTGATAGGTGGCACCACCAACACGGCGGGATTTTACTTCCACCAGGGGCGCAATGGCATCGAGCGCACGCTCGAACAGCTCGACTGGATCTTCGGTCTTGGTTCGCTCTTTGACCTTATCCAGCGCACCGTAAACAATGCTTTCGGCAACGGCTTTCTTGCCGCTTTCCATTACGTGGTTCATGAACTTGGCGAGAATCAGGCTGCCGTACTTTGGTTCTGGCAGGATCTCACGTTTTGCTGCTACGCGACGTCTTGGCATGATAAGCCCTCAAACGGTCTTCAGGTTAGCTCAGGACCGCAACCATCTGGTTACACCTGACCTTACTCTTATCGACTTAGGATAAATGAATTCAAAAATTACTTGGGACGCTTGGTACCGTACTTGGAACGGCCCTGACGACGATCCTTGACACCCGAGGTGTCCAGTGAACCGCGTACAGTGTGATAACGCACACCTGGCAAATCCTTTACACGACCGCCACGGATCAGCACAACGCTGTGTTCCTGGAGGTTGTGGCCTTCACCACCGATGTAGGAAGAAACTTCGTAGCCGTTGGTCAAGCGTACACGGCACACTTTACGCAGAGCCGAGTTCGGCTTCTTCGGTGTGGTGGTGTATACACGGGTACACACACCACGTCGCTGCGGGCAGTTCTGCAGCGCTGGCACGTCGCTTTTTTCAGCGACGCGCTTGCGCGGCTTGCGAACCAGCTGGTTAATTGTCGCCATCTAGCAAAACTCCACTGATGTCTATCAGACATATTAAATAAAAAATGGCAGGGCAAGATCCCCACCAGTTTTAGGGGTACGGAATTCTATAGAGACCGTCCCCGCGCGTCAAGGCTAGCGGCGCCAAAGGGCGCCGCGCTCCCTATCAGTCACTACCCGAATTCAATGCATCGGACAGTGCCTGCTCAATCTCCACCGCACTTACCTTGGCGGGCTTGTCGGCCATACGCTGACGCTTGCGCTCGGCGTGATAAGCCAGACCGGTACCTGCCGGGATCAGACGACCCACAACCACGTTCTCTTTCAAGCCGCGCAGATGATCGCTCTTACCGGTAACAGCGGCTTCAGTCAGTACCCGCGTAGTCTCCTGGAAGGAGGCCGCAGAGATGAACGAGTCTGTCGACAGCGATGCCTTGGTAATGCCCAACAACACGTGCACGTATTTGGCTGGGAACTTATCCTGTGAAACCAGGCGCTCGTTCTCTTCCAGAGCGTGAGTCAGCTCGACCTGATCGCCCTTGATAAAGTTGGAGTCTCCGGTGTCACTGATTTCGACCTTGCGCAGCATCTGACGAATAGTCACTTCGATGTGCTTGTCGTTAATTTTCACACCCTGCAGGCGATATACGTCCTGAATCTCGTTAACGATGTACTTGGCCAGCGCACTGACACCCAACAAACGCAGGATATCGTGCGGATTGCTCGGGCCGTCGGAAATAACTTCACCCTTGGTAACCTGCTCACCTTCAAACACGTTCAGGTGGCGCCACTTCGGAATCAGCTCTTCGTATTGCTCGCTACCATCGGTTGGCGTGATCACCAGACGACGCTTGCCTTTAGTTTCCTTACCAAAGGAAATCGTGCCGCTGATTTCCGCGAGGATAGAGGACTCTTTAGGACGACGCGCTTCAAACAGGTCAGCAACGCGCGGCAGACCACCGGTAATGTCACGTGTCTTGGATGTTTCCTGGGGAATACGGGCAACAACATCACCCACGTTCACCTTGGCTCCATCAGACAAGTTGACCAGCGCGTTTGCTGGCAGGAAGTACTGAGCCGGCACGTCAGTACCTGGCAGCAGCAGCTCTTTACCATTGTCGTCAACCAGCTTTACTGCTGGACGGATGTCCTTACCGGCTGCCGGACGATCCTTGGCATCCATTACCTCCAGGTTGGTCAGACCAGTCAGCTCATCAGCAGTACGCTTGATGGTGATGTTCTCTTCCATACCAAAGAAAGCCATGGTGCCGGAAATTTCCGTCACGATGGGGTGAGTGTGCGGATCCCACTTGGCAACGACCTGGCCAGCGGTAACCTTCTCACCCTCCTTAATCGAAATAACAGCACCGTAGGGGAGCTTGTAACGCTCACGCTCGCGACCAAACTCATCGGCCAGAGCCAGCTCACCGGAACGCGATACGGCAACCAGGCAGCCATCGGCACGCTCAACGTGCTTGAGGTTGTGCAGGCGGATAACACCCGCCGCCTTAACCTGCACGCTATCTGCTGCTGAAGTCCGGCTGGCCGCACCACCAATGTGGAAGGTACGCATGGTCAGCTGGGTTCCCGGCTCACCAATCGACTGGGCGGCGATAACACCAACCGCTTCACCGATGTTGATCAAGTGACCACGAGCGAGGTCGCGACCGTAACAGGTACGGCAAACGCCATAGCGGGTAATACAGCTGATCGGCGAGCGAACGATCACTTCGTCGACGCTGTTCAGCTCAAGGAACTCGACCCATCTTTCGTCAACCAGAGTACCACCGGGTACAATCACTTCGTCGGTACCAGGCTTGATCACGTCGCGGGCAATAGTACGGCCCAATACGCGCTCACCCAGCGGCTCAACGATGTCACCACCCTCAATGTGCGGCGACATGACCAGACCACGATCAGTGCCGCAGTCGGTTTCGGTGATCACAAGATCCTGGGCAACGTCGACCAGTCGACGAGTCAGGTAACCGGAGTTAGCGGTCTTCAGTGCAGTATCAGCCAGACCCTTACGTGCGCCGTGTGTTGAGATGAAGTACTGAAGTACGTTCAAACCTTCACGGAAGTTGGCGGTAATCGGCGTTTCAATAATCGAACCGTCCGGCTTGGCCATCAAACCCCGCATACCTGCCAACTGACGAATCTGCGCGGCGGAACCACGCGCGCCCGAGTCAGCCATCATATACATTGAGTTGAATGACTCCTGCTCAACTTCTTTACCGTCACGATCCAGCACCCGAGTAGACTTCAGGTTGTCCATCATTGCCTTGGAGATCTCGTCGTTGGCCTTGGACCACAAGTCGATCACCTTGTTGTATTTCTCTCCCTGGGTCACCAGACCCGAGGCGTACTGATTTTCGATCTCTTTCACTTCTTCGGTAGCTGCATCGATGATGCGCGCCTTCTCATCAGGGATGACGAAGTCGTTCACACCGATTGAAGCACCGGAAATAGTGGAATAAGCAAAACCGGCATACATCAACTGGTCAGCGAAGATCACAGTTTCCTTCAAGCCAACCACGCGATAACACTGGTTGATCAGCTTGGAGATCGCCTTCTTCTTTAGCGGCTGGTCGACCAGCTCGTAGGGCAGCCCCTTGGGCAGGATTTGATAAAGCAGGGCGCGACCCACTGTCGTATCAACGATACGGCTTTCGGTCGTCCAGCTTTCATCCTTGTGCTTAATGGTCTCGCTGATGCGAACTTTGACCAGAGCATGCAGATCGGCTTGGCCGCTGCGATAGGCCATTTCCACTTCATTGACATCGGTGAAGCGCATACCCTCGCCTTTGGCGTTGATACGTGTCCGAGTCATGTAGTACAAGCCCAGCACCACGTCCTGCGAGGGCACAATGATCGGCTCGCCACTGGCAGGCGATAAAATGTTGTTGGTCGACATCATCAACGCGCGTGCTTCCAACTGAGCCTCAAGGGTCAGCGGGACGTGCACAGCCATCTGGTCACCATCGAAGTCGGCGTTGTAGGCAGCACAGACCAGCGGGTGCAGCTGAATGGCCTTACCTTCAATCAGAACCGGCTCGAATGCCTGGATACCCAGACGGTGAAGAGTCGGTGCACGGTTCAGCAGTACGGGGTGCTCGCGGATAACATCTGCGAGAATGTCCCATACTTCCGGAAGCTCACGCTCGACCATCTTCTTCGCTGCTTTGATAGTGGTTGCTAGACCACGGTGCTCCAGTTTGCCGAAGATGAAAGGCTTAAACAGCTCGAGTGCCATTTTCTTAGGCAGACCGCACTGATGCAGACGCAGAGTCGGGCCCACCACGATCACGGAACGACCTGAGTAGTCGACGCGCTTACCGAGCAGGTTCTGACGGAAACGACCTTGCTTGCCCTTGATCATATCGGCCAGAGACTTCAGCGGACGCTTGTTGGTGCCGGTGATAGCACGGCCACGACGACCGTTGTCCAGCAGGGCATCAACCGACTCCTGCAGCATGCGCTTTTCGTTACGCACGATAATGTCAGGCGCGGACAGATCCAGCAGACGCTTCAAACGGTTGTTACGGTTGATAACACGGCGATACAAGTCGTTCAAATCCGAGGTCGCAAAGCGCCCACCATCCAACGGTACCAACGGACGCAGGTCCGGCGGCAACACAGGCAGAACTGTCATGACCATCCACTCGGGCTTGTTTCCCGAACCGTGGAAAGCTTCCATCAGCTTCAAACGCTTGGACAACTTCTTGATTTTGGTTTCCGAGGTAGTCTGCGGAATCTCTTCACGCAGCACTGCGATCTCGTGGACCAGATCCATTGCGGTCAGCAACTGGAAAATCGCTTCGGCGCCCATGCGGGCATCAAAGTCATCACCAAACTCTTCTAGCGCTTCGAAATACTGCTCATCATTAAGCAGCTGACCTTTTTCCAGAGTCGTCATGCCCGGCTCGATGACCAGATAAGATTCGAAATAGAGCACACGTTCGATATCGCGCAGGGTCATGTCCAGCAGCAAACCAATCCGCGATGGCAGCGACTTCAGGAACCAGATGTGCGCAACCGGAGAGGCCAGCTCGATATGCCCCATGCGCTCGCGACGAACTTTGGCCAAGGCCACTTCCACGCCGCACTTCTCGCAGATCACGCCACGATGCTTGAGGCGCTTGTACTTGCCGCACAGGCATTCGTAATCCTTGACCGGGCCAAAAATCTTGGCACAGAAAAGACCGTCACGCTCTGGCTTGAACGTACGGTAGTTGATGGTTTCTGGCTTTTTGACTTCGCCATATGACCAGGACCGGATCAGCTCCGGTGACGCCAAGCCGATTCGCAGGGAATCAAACTCTTCAATCTGTCCCTGGGACTTGAGCAGGTTCAGTAGATCTTTCAAGGCCTATACTCCTCGCAGTGTCTCGGGGTGGAATATATCCCCCCGAGACATGGGCAGTTGGTGGTTAATCGGATTCCAGTTCGATATCGATACCCAGCGAACGAATTTCCTTGATCAACACGTTGAAGGATTCAGGCATGCCCGCCTCCATTCGGTGATCACCGTCCACGATGTTTTTGTACATCTTGGTCCGGCCGTTCACGTCGTCCGACTTCACAGTCAACATCTCTTGCAAAGTGTAGGCCGCGCCGTATGCTTCCAGAGCCCAGACCTCCATCTCACCGAAACGCTGACCACCAAACTGCGCCTTACCACCCAACGGCTGCTGTGTTACCAGACTGTACGAACCGGTGGAACGAGCGTGCATCTTGTCGTCGACCAGGTGGTTCAGTTTGAGCATGTACATATAACCGACCGTCACCGGGCGATCAAAGGTGTTGCCAGTACGACCATCGACCAACATCATCTGTCCCGTTTCGGGCAAATCGGCCAGGCGCAACATGTGCTTGATCTCGTGTTCCTTGGCCCCGTCGAATACTGCCGTGGCCATGGGCACACCACCACGCAGGTTGTTTGCCAGATCGATGATCTCCTGATCGTTTAGCTCATCCAGTTTTTCCTGGCGGCCGCCGACCTTGTTGTAGATCTCATCCAGGAATACCCGCAACTCGGCAACCTTGCGCTGGTCTTCCAGCATGCGGTTGATCTTCTCGCCCAGCCCTTTGGCCGCAAGGCCCAGGTGCGTTTCGAGAATCTGACCGACGTTCATACGCGAAGGCACACCCAGCGGGTTGAGTACGATATCCACCGGCGTACCAAACTCGTCATGGGGCATGTCTTCGATCGGCATGATGACCGAGATAACACCCTTGTTACCGTGACGACCAGCCATCTTGTCGCCTGGCTGAATACGGCGCTTGATAGCAAGGTAAACCTTGACGATCTTCAGTACACCAGGAGCAAGATCATCGCCCTGCTGCAGCTTGCGTTTCTTGTCTTCAAACTTGTCGTCCAGCACCTTACGACGATCAGACAGATACGCCTGCGCCATTTCCAGCTGCTCGTTCTGACTGTCTTCGCTCATGCGAAGCTTGAACCACTGACCGTGCTCAATGCCATCCAGTGCTTCGTCAGTCAGCTTGGCACCCTTCTTCAGACCGGCACCGCCTTCGACTGCCTGACCGACCAACGCAGCGCGCAAACGCTCGAACGTAGCCACTTCGACAATACGGAACTCTTCCTGAAGATCCTTGCGAATCTCATCAAGCTGTTCTTTCTCAATCGCCAGAGCACGGGAATCGCGCTCGACGCCGTCACGAATGAAGACCTGAACATCAATGACAGTACCCTTGGTGCCGGTAGGCACGCGAAGGGAGGTGTCCTTAACATCGGACGCCTTCTCACCGAAGATCGCTCGCAAAAGCTTCTCCTCAGGCGTCAGCTGGGTTTCACCCTTGGGAGTAACCTTACCGACCAGAATATCACCTGGGCCCACTTCAGCACCGACGTAAACCACGCCAGCCTCATCAAGCTTGCCTAGCGCCGACTCACCTACATTGGGGATATCGGAAGTAATCTCCTCCGCCCCCAACTTGGTGTCGCGCGAAACGCAGGTCAGTTCCTGAATGTGAATAGTGGTGAAGCGATCTTCCTGCACTACGCGCTCTGAAACCAGAATCGAGTCTTCGAAGTTGTAGCCATTCCAGGGCATGAAGGCGACGCGCATGTTCTGACCTAGAGCCAACTCACCCATGTCGACGGACGAACCGTCGGCAAGGATGTCATTACGCACAATTACATCACCTTTCTTTACCAGGGGACGCTGGTTGATACAGGTATTCTGGTTGGACCGGGTGTATTTGGTCATCGCATAGATATCGACGCCCGCTTCACCCGCTTCAATCTCGTCATCTGCCACACGTACCACGATACGGCTAGCATCGACAGAATCGATCACACCACCACGACGTGCGGTAACGCAAACACCAGAGTCACGCGCAACGTTACGCTCCATCCCAGTACCGACCAGCGGCTTCTCTGCACGCAGGGTGGGAACAGCTTGGCGCTGCATGTTCGAACCCATCAGGGCACGGTTAGCATCGTCATGCTCGAGGAAAGGAATCAGCGATGCTGCCACAGACACTACCTGACGAGGTGAAACGTCCATCAGCGTCACTTCATGCGGCGCCTTCACGGTAAACTCATTCTGGTGGCGGACAGCAACCAGGTCGTCAGTCAACTTGCCGTCTTCAACCTTGGCGCTAGCCTGGGCGATAACGTGATCAGATTCTTCGATCGCTGACAGGAAGATAATCTCGTCAGTAACCTGGGCCTCACGAACGCGGCGATACGGGCTTTCGAGAAAGCCGTACTTGTTGGTACGCGCATAGGTTGCCAACGAGTTGATCAGACCAATATTAGGGCCTTCAGGTGTTTCGATCGGGCATACACGACCGTAATGCGTGGGGTGAACGTCACGCACTTCAAAACCGGCACGCTCACGGGTAAGACCGCCTGGCCCAAGCGCCGATACACGACGTTTGTGGGTAATCTCGGACAGTGGATTGTTCTGATCCATGAACTGGGAAAGCTGGCTGGAACCAAAGAACTCTTTGACCGCAGCCGCAACGGGCTTAGCGTTGATCAAATCCTGGGGCATCAAGCCTTCGCTTTCGGCCATAGACAGACGCTCTTTGACCGCGCGCTCAACACGTACCAAGCCAACCCGGAACTGATTCTCGGCCATCTCGCCAACAGAACGCACACGACGGTTACCCAAGTGATCAATATCATCAACCACGCCTTTACCGTTTCGGATATCGACCAAAGTCTTGAGGACCTCGATGATGTCTTCCTTGCTCAGCACGCCGGCGCCTTCAATCTCGTCGCGGCCGATACGGCGGTTGAACTTCATCCGCCCAACGGCAGAAAGATCGTAACGGTCGCCGCTGAAGAACAAGTTGCCAAACAAAGTCTCGGCCGCATCCTTGGTTGGCGGCTCGCCGGGACGCATCATGCGATAGATTTCCACTAATGCTTCTAGCTGAGTGGAGGTACCGTCAATACGCAACGTATCGGAAATAAACGGACCACAATCGATATCGTTGGTGTACAGCGTCTCCAGCCGCACAATCTCAGCCTTCTGCAGCTTGAGGATGAGGTCGGCAGTAATTTCGACGTTACACTCGACGATAATTTCGCCGGTAGCGGGATGTACGACTGGCTTGGCGATGGTTCGGCCAAGAATATAGTCATAAGGCACTTCGAGACTATCGATCCCTGCTTTCTCAAGCTGAGTAATATGCCGTGCAGTGATACGACGTCCTTTCTCAACGATGACCTTGCCCTTGTTATCCTTGATATCAAAGGTAGCAATCTCACCGCGCAGACGATGTGGGACGAGTTCTAACTGGAGGTTCTCACCCTTCACTTCAAACACGTTAGTGTCGTAGAAAATATCCAGCACTTCGTCAGTCTGGTAGCCGAGAGCGCGAAGCAGGACTGTCGCCGGCAACTTACGGCGTCGATCGATACGAACAAAGACCGCATCCTTCGGATCGAACTCGAAGTCCAACCACGAACCACGGTAAGGAATCACGCGGGCCGAATACAGCAGCTTACCGGAACTGTGCGTCTTGCCCCGATCGTGATCGAAGAAAACACCCGGGCTACGGTGCAACTGAGAGACAATGACGCGCTCGGTACCATTGATCACGAAGGTACCGTTTTCGGTCATCAGGGGGATCTCCCCCATATAGACTTCCTGCTCCTTGATGTCTTTGATCGCCTTGTTTGACGATTCGCGATCAAAGATGATCAGGCGCACTTTCACGCGCAGCGGGACCGCATAGGTCACACCGCGTGAGACACATTCTTTGACGTCAAAGGCAGGATCACCCAGACGATAACCTACATATTCGAGTGCCGCATTACCGGAATAGCTGATAATAGGGAACACAGATTTGAAGGCCGCATGCAGACCGATATCACGAACCTGCTCCTTAGGCATGTCCGATTGCAGGAATTCTCGATAAGAATCCAACTGAATCGCCAGCAGATAGGGCACATCCATGACATGTGGCAGTTTGCCAAAGTCCTTGCGGATACGTTTTTTCTCAGTATATGAGTAAGCCATCAGCGTTCCCCAGCTTGGTCACCTGCTTGATTGGTCCTCCCCTGCGGGGAAAACCAGAAAATGCTTGCAAGTCCTACGCCTTGCTCACCCCTAGGGGTGCCTTTCCGTCCAACGCTTCATAGAAGCTAATCAGAACGGAAAAAGGCCGGTGGCACACAGGCCACCAGCCATCAACCTGACCGTTAAATCAGACTGTCGACACAAGGTCGCGCAAGCTTACTTAAGCTCAACCTTGGCACCAGCATCTTCTAGGGTCTTCTTGGCAGCTTCTGCCTCGTCCTTAGATACGCCTTCCTTGATGGTACCGGGAGCGCCATCAACCAGAGCTTTAGCTTCCTTCAAGCCCAGGCCGGTCAACTCGCGAACAGCCTTGATTACGTTGACTTTCTTCTCACCGGTTTCGAGCAGAACAACGTTAAACTCGGTCTGCTCTTCAGCAACAGCGGCAACAGCGGCAGCCGGGCCAGAAGCAGCCGCGGCAGATACGCCAAATTTTTCTTCCATAGCCTGAATCAGTTCAACAACCTGCATGACGGTCATTTCTGATACGGCGTTCATGATATCTTCGTTGGTCAAAGCCATGACTCAAATTCCTGTGTTGGTGGACGACCTAAAGATCGTCAAAATAGGGTGTGCGACATTAAGAAAACAAAGCACTTATTAAGCAGCTTCAGCTTCTTTTTGATCGCGGACAGCAGCCAAGGTACGAACGAACTTGCTGGTAACGCCTTGAATCACGCTCATCAGCTGGCTTATAGCCTCGTCGTAAGTCGGCAGCGTAGCCAAAATGTCGATCTGTGAAGCTGCAAGGAAGTTGCCTTCAAAGGCTGCAGCTTTGATCTCGAATGCGCTCTGACTCTTTGCAAACTCTTTGAACAAACGGGCAGCTGCACCGGGGTGTTCATTAGAGAAACCAATAAGAGTCGGACCTGTAAAGACGACGTTGAGGCACTCATACTGAGTTCCTTCAACAGCGCGACGCATCAGTGTGTTACGCACAACGCGCAAGGTCACACCAGCTTCGCGCGCATCTCTGCGCAGACCAGTCATAGCAGCAACGCTCACGCCGCGGGCATCAGCCACAACAGCGGAGAGCGCACCTTTGGCAGCTTCGTTGACTTCAGCGACGATGGCTTTCTTGTCTTCGAGCTTAATTGCCACGGGTTTTACTCCTGGATATACCATTAATCGCCCGAGGGCGACGTGTCTTGGTGTCTGATCCAGCCTGCACTGAATCGGGAGCACCATCTGCGTAGGCTTGAAGAATCACTTCTTCTATTTGGGGCTTTCGCCACCTACGGTCTTGGATAGCCCCCGCGATACGGCAGGGACCCCAATAAGAGACGCTCCGCTTGAAAGCGGAGCGCCGTTAAATCAGATAGTCAGGGACGCGTGATCGATCTCGATGCCCGGACCCATAGTAGTGCTTAGGGTCACGCGCTGAAGATAGATACCCTTGGACGTGGAAGGCTTAGCCTTCTTCAAATCGCTAATCAGGGCTTCAACGTTTTCCTTCAGCTTGACTGCATCAAAGCCAACTTTGCCAACCGAACAATGAATGATGCCATTCTTGTCTGTGCGATAGCGGACTTGGCCAGCTTTGGCGTTTTTCACAGCTGTGCCAACATCGGCAGCAACAGTACCTACTTTAGGGTTTGGCATCAGGCCACGGGGACCCAGCAGTTGACCCAACTGGCCAACAACACGCATTGCGTCTGGCGATGCGATGACTACATCGTAATTCAGATCGCCAGCCTTCATTTCAGCGGCCAGATCATCCATACCAACGCGATCAGCACCGGCTGCCAGAGCAGCTTCTGCATTGGCACCCTGAGTAAATACAGCAACGCGAACAGTCTTGCCTGTGCCGTGCGGCAACAGAGTGGCACCACGTACAACCTGGTCGGATTTACGGGGATCTACACCCAGGTTTACAGATACATCAACAGACTCGACAAATTTGACGCTGGACACTTCAGCCAACAGAGTGGCGGCGTCTTCGAAGGCATAAGCCTTATTAGCCTGTACTTTCTCGTTGATTGCTTTTTGACGCTTGCTCAACTTAGCCATTTACACACCCTCCACAGTAAGGCCCATGCTACGCGCGGAGCCGGCGATGGTACGCACAGCGGCGTCCATATCGGCAGCTGTCAGATCCGCCTTCTTGATAGTGGCGATCTCTTCCAGTTGAGCACGAGTCACAGTGCCTACTTTCTGGGTGTTCGGACGAGCGGACCCGCCCTTCAGGCCGGCCGCCTTGAGCAGAAGAATCGCTGCAGGCGTACTCTTTGTTTCGAATGTGAAACTACGGTCGCTGTAGACCGTAATGATCACTGGAGTTGGCAGGCCGGGCTCCATACCCTGAGTCTTGGCGTTAAACGCCTTGCAGAACTCCATGATATTCACGCCGTGCTGACCCAGCGCCGGACCAACTGGCGGACTTGGGTTAGCTTGACCAGCTTTTACCTGCAGCTTGATGTAAGCATTAATTTTCTTAGCCATGTTTCTCTCTCCATTGGGTAGTAGCGCCTTACGGCTCCCCGGTTCAACACATCATACTGACAACAAAACCCCGCAGCGCCCAAGGCTCTGCAGGGTTCAGGAGGACGCGAGCTATCAGCCCTTTTCTACCTGGCCGAACTCAAGCTCGACGGGGGTAGGCCGACCAAAGATCAGAACAGCCACCTGAACACGGCTCTTCTCATAATTCACTTCTTCTACTACACCGTTAAAGTCGGCAAAGGGACCATCTGTGACCCTGACAACTTCACCAGGCTCAAACAACGTCTTCGGCTTGGGCTTGTCAGTACCCTCTGCAACCCGGCGCAGAATAATATCCGCTTCCTTGTCGGTAATCGGAGCCGGCTTGTCTGCCGTACCGCCGATGAAGCCAAGCACTCGGGTAGTATCTTTAACGAGGTGCCAGCTGCCCTCGTTCATTTCCATCTGGACCAGGACATAACCAGGGAAAAACTTGCGCTCGCTCTTGCGCTTCTGTCCATTACGCATTTCCACCACTTCTTCGGTGGGCACAAGGATTTCGCCGAAAAGCTCTTCCATCCCGGCCAGCTTGATACGCTCATGAAGTGAGCGCATGACGTGCTTTTCATAGCCTGAAAAGGCATGCACTACGTACCAACGCTTAGACACGGATCACCCTTAACCAATGAACTGAGAAATGATCCAACCCAGAAGAGTATCAAGCCCCCACAAAACCAGAGCCATTACCAACACAACCGCCACAACAATAAGCGTTGTCTGAGTCGTTTCCGGACGGGTTGGCCAAACCACTTTACGTATTTCGATTCGCGCTTCTTTCAAGAGCGCCCAAAAAGCCTTGCCTTTGGATGTCTGCAGCGCTACATAGCCTGCAACCAAACCCAGCACAACCAGTGCTAGGGCACGATACAAAACAGGTTCCGCGGCAAAATAATGGTTTCCATAAACGCCAGCGACAACAATAATCGCCACAACGATCCACTTGGGTATATCTAGGCGGTCGTCGTAAAGCTCAGCTTTGGTGCTCATGAATCATTAAATCCTGTTTTGGTAGCCAGAAAATGAAATCTGGCAGGCCAGGAGGGAATCGAACCCCCAACCTGCGGTTTTGGAGACCGCCGCTCTGCCAATTGAGCTACTGGCCTGTAATCGCAGTCGAGCCGGTAATAGTACCGACCCGACAGTTCAAGATCAAATGCTAATTAAGCAATAATCTTGGCAACCACGCCGGCACCAACGGTACGGCCGCCTTCGCGAATCGCGAAGCGCAGACCATCTTCCATGGCGATCGGAGCGATCAGAGTGACGACCAGCTTGACGTTATCGCCAGGCATGACCATCTCAACGCCTTCCGGCAGTTCGCACGAACCGGTCACGTCTGTAGTACGGAAATAGAACTGGGGGCGATAACCCTTGAAGAACGGAGTATGACGACCGCCTTCATCCTTGCCCAGCACGTACACTTCAGCTTCAAACTGGGTGTGCGGCTTAATAGTGCCCGGCTTGGCCAGTACCTGGCCACGCTCTACGTCTTCACGCTTGGTACCGCGTAGCAGTACACCAACGTTCTCACCAGCACGGCCTTCGTCGAGCAGCTTGCGGAACATCTCAACACCAGTACAAGTAGTCTTGACGGTGTCCTTGATGCCGACAATCTCAACTTCTTCCTGGATGCGAACAATACCGCGCTCTACACGACCCGTCACAACAGTACCGCGACCGGAAATGGAGAATACGTCTTCAATAGGCATCAGGAACGGCTTGTCGATGGCGCGCTCGGGCTCAGGTATATACGAATCCAGAACCTCGACCAGCTTCTTGACAGCAGTCACACCCATCTCATTGTCGTCCTGACCCTTAAGGGCCATCAACGCGGAACCGATGATGATTGGAGTATCGTCGCCAGGGAAGTCGTATGCGCTAAGAAGCTCACGCACTTCCATTTCGACCAACTCAAGCAGCTCATCATCATCTACCATGTCAGCCTTATTCAGGAACACGACGATGTAAGGAACGCCAACCTGACGTGACAGCAGGATGTGCTCGCGAGTCTGAGGCATAGGGCCGTCAGCTGCGGAGCAAACCAGGATAGCACCGTCCATCTGTGCAGCACCGGTGATCATGTTTTTCACATAGTCAGCGTGACCAGGGCAATCAACGTGCGCGTAGTGACGAGTCGGAGAATCGTACTCTACGTGCGAGGTGTTGATGGTGATACCACGTGCCTTTTCTTCCGGCGCGTTGTCGATCTGGTCGAAACCACGGGCTTGACCGCCGTAGGTTTCAGCACAGACTTTGGTCAGAGCCGCTGTCAGAGTGGTCTTGCCATGGTCGACGTGACCGATGGTGCCCACGTTAAGGTGCGGTTTTTTACGTTCAAACTTCTCTTTAGCCATCGAGAGACCCCTTATTCGTGAGTACAATGCGCGCGTCACGCGACCATTAATGAAAAAGCAGATATTCTCATATCCGCCTCTATACTGGAGCTCATGAGCGGAATTGAACCGCTGACCTCACCCTTACCAAGGGTGTGCTCTACCAGCTGAGCTACATGAGCATACAGGCTTGTTGCAGCGCCAGATTGGAGCGGGTAGCGGGAATCGAACCCGCACCATCAGCTTGGAAGGCTGAGGTTCTACCTTTGAACTATACCCGCCGAACACTGGCTATTGCGAAATCTGGTGGAGGGAGAAGGATTCGAACCTTCGAAGCTTTCGCGTCAGATTTACAGTCTGATCCCTTTGACCGCTCGGGAACCCCTCCGTAAAAGAGGCGCCATTCTCTTCACTTGGCGCCACCCTGTCAACACATTTATTAGTAAAAACCGTTACTTGTGCGCTTAAAGGGCTGCGCACCGCCAACTTTTCCAGAGGATATGATTGGCAATGCGGCGCATAGCATAGGTGATGAAGCCTTAGTTCGCAACGGTCTGGCACGGATCAAACTGATGCTGCAGCTCAGGAAAGCTTTCGCGAAGCCTGGCAAGCATTGGCTGATCAACCAGCCTTCTTGCACTGGCATCCACTTGAACCAGGTATTCGCTGGTGATTTTTTCCAGCATCTCAATCTCAACTTGGTAACCCATTGCCTGCAATTGAGCTTGACGCGCCATGGCATTATTTTCACGACCAAATACCCCGAGGGATATATTCCCGGCGAGATCGCCTCGTGTAATGAGGAAACTGTCTATGCCTTCCGCCTGCAAAAGACCCAAGCGAGAGAGAGCGGCGCTCTCATCACCCCCAACCGGATAGACCAGCCAGTAATCAAGCGTACCGGACACATCCCGGTCGATCACTTCGGATTCTACAGACCATGCCAAGAGCCGCTGCCGAAGCTGCTCCGCCTTCGCGCGTGACTGAAAAACGCCCAGATTAACGCATAGACTGGTTTTGACCTGCGCTGAACTTAGCTCTGGATCTTTCCGCTCTAGCATTGAAGATGAAGACTCTGCAACAACGTCGAGCTGCTCCAAAGATGTATCCGCAACGTCATATAGCGCCTGAACTGCCTTGTCGTCCTGCAGCTGCCAGAGTGCATAGAGTACGTTGAGTAGCAGAAGGAAGAGAAATACGGAACGCATCAGCTCTCTCCAAGCGGGCAGGCAATAGCCAGCCCCTCAAAAACCAAGTCACTGATAACCTCGCACTCACCAGGCAGAGCCTCGGCCATACGCTCCGCATCGCCACCTGTGAGTAGAACTATCATCTCACCTCCAAGTAATTGATGGGCGATGCGTCGCTGCTCACGAACAAAACCCGCAAGCATCAGATCACATCCAAACTCCACCGCCTCTGCCGTGTTACTCCCCGGTTTTGGTAGGAGCAGGTCTCCCAACAAACTTTCATCGTATCGAATGAGACGCGTATGACGCTTCAACCCACTCCTTAGCAGCTTACTACCTGGCGCAATATAACCGCCGAGGTGCTGACCGGCAGCATCAACGAAATCAACCGTAATCGCGGTTCCCAGATCGATGATAACGCAGGCTCGATGATAACGATTATAAGCCGCAACCAAGGCAAGCCAACGGTCCATCCCGAGCCGGGTAAAATCAGTATAGCCATTGCGAACACCCGCTAGGTTGAGACTGCCTTTCGCCAGCATCGGGTGCAACTTTAACCAACTCGTCAATTGATCCATGACTACCTGGGTCTCTTCTGGCGAACGCACACTAACCAATCGACATGCGTGAATCTCACGCTCTTGCCCACCCAGTAACAACTGGAGCTCTACCAGATCCGGCGCCATATCCCTGTCGCGCACTCTTCCCTCACGATCAATCAGACGCCATTTGATCAATGTATTTCCACAATCAAGCTCAAGAAGCATTGTGTTTCCTCAAGCTGACTTCGCCTCCACTGGCCAGCTTCACCCCGTCAACTGTCTTAAGCTTAAGAGCACCCCGCTCATTCACGCCACAATGCTCACCGGAAATAACATTACTCCCGGAAATAACATCTACAACCTGACCAAACCAGGCATCACGTTGCTGCCAACCAGGTATAAACGGCTCGAATCCACGTTGACGAAATAACTGAAGAGCCCTCAGGAGATTTTCAGTAAAGGTGGCAATCAAAACGTTCCTGTTCAGCTCAGCAGAATTCGATGACAGAATAAGAGAGGTCCAGGCCTGATTTATTGGATCGACAGCGGTTTCGCGCATCAATACATTAACCCCCACCCCAATGACCACGACACAGTCTGACGTCAGGTCACCTACAATCTCAATTAGGACGCCCGCTACCTTTTTACCCTCGATCAGCACATCGTTAGGCCATTTGAGCTCAGCTCCCTGGTATCCACACGCCTCTAGCGTTTCAACCAGCACAATCCCCACAACCAGACTGAGTCCTTCCAGACCCTGCGCCCCCGTTTCAAAGGGTTCCGTAATACTCATATAGATATTCTGCGCGAATGGACTGACCCAAGCTCGCCCACGCCGGCCGCGCCCTGCCGTTTGCTGCTCGCTGACACACACAAGCGGCCGTTGGCCGCCAGAGACCATTAGTCGCTGCGCCTCAGCATTGGTAGAGTCCAGCTCCTTGTATACATGCCACGACCAGTAATCTACACAGACGCTTGGGAGCGCAGCTTTTATAGCAGACGCATCTAGCAGCACAGCACCACGCGGTATTCGATAACCCTTGCCACGCACACGCTGTATCGGAAACCCCTGCTGCTCAAGCGGGCTGAGCACCTTCCATACGGCGGCACGGCTAACGCCTAGTGCCGCACCAAGCGCTTCACCGGAGTGAAATCGCCCATCAGACATCAAGTTGAGTAAGGAGCTGAGCATGAATATTAGATTGACCGTTTAAATTGAAGACGCATGATAACGCCGTAGCACGACAGAATGAATGAGGAATGTGTTTTGACTGCACAAAGTAAAACCCCGACCTGTTTCCAGATCGGGGTTTTGGTATAGCGCTTGACGATGACCTACTCTCACATGAGGAAACCTCACACTACCATCGGCGATGCATCGTTT
>Ga0307486_1000655_pt1 | contig 30228 bp, 16 predicted proteins | sample CBIW02metaG_FD_203663 | JGI IMG/M metagenome (GOLD analysis project Ga0307486, IMG submission 203663) | Sea-ice brine microbial communities from Beaufort Sea near Barrow, Alaska, United States - CBIW 0.2 | ecosystem: Environmental > Aquatic > Marine > Coastal | place: USA: Alaska | collected... | reverse complement strand
TCAGTTGAATTATATAATTTTTCCATGACTTCCCGAACATGGCTTTGAGCTTTCCAAGGAGCTCCCGAATAGTTATAAAGATATATCATATGCTGAATTGGCTGGTTCCCATGAGCATATTGTCCCAGTTCAGCCATTTGCATTTCGGCCATCTCATGGATCATACCACCATAAGTCCCTACGTTTACAGTATTTGGAGATGAAAATACAGAATCCAATTTTGCGGTAAATTGGTCCTCTCCTCCCATTAAATTAATTAAACCCTGGGTATCCTGAAAAACTGACCACAGGTAGTGCCAGGCGTTTCCTTCTGTAAAAGGACCGCCCCATTCAAAAGGATCAAAATCTGGCGCCCATTCCCCATTTTTTTGCCTGCCTTTCATGAAATTAACTTTAGGATCAAAGACATTTTTGTAATTATACATTTGGCGTGTAAAAACGTTTTTGTAGAAATCGTTACCTGTCATATTAGCAAGAGTATAACCACAAAAATCATCATACGCATATTCTAATGTTTTGGCAGTGGCCTCTCCATAATCGGGATAAGGCACATAGCCTAAGGTAAAATATTCTTTCCATCCGTCTCTACCATTAGCCGGCCCCCAAGGGCCTTTGTTTGTAGCTTCGTGGTAATATGCATTTAGAGCCTGTTCAGGATCAAAGGTTCTTATTCCTTTCGCCCAGGCATCTGCTAAGAGGGAAATAGCGTGATTACCTATCATACTTCCAGCTTCACTAGGGAAAGACCATGAGGGAAGCCAGCCGCACTGTTCTTGTGCATCAAGTAAAGCTGAGACGTATCTACCCTGCATCTCAGGATATAGAAGGGCGTTCAATGGAAATTGGGCGCGAAAAGTGTCCCAAAATCCGGTGTCGGTATACATATATCCGTCGTGGATCGTGCCATCGTATGGGCTGTAATAATATGGATCCCCTTCCGAATTTATTTCATAGAATTTCCTAGAGAAGAGGCTGGCTCTAAAAAAGCAGGAATAAAATGTCTTCATCTGCTCTTCTGTTCCGCCTTCAACCACGACCTTATTAAGATGGGTATTCCAAATTTCTTTTGCTGCAGCTTTTGTTTCTTCGAGATTTCTAAAACTGCCGAGTTCCTTTTGAAGATTTAATTCTGCCTGTTCAGGACTTATATAAGAAGATGTAATTTTGGCTTGTACATTTTGTCCGTCTTTAAACTGCAGATAAGCTCCAATTCCATCGCCTTCTTCCGAAATCTTCTCGTCCCATTTTTGCCCATTTTTGTTCTCCCAGATTCCGAAAGTCTTAAAAGGTTTGTCAAATTGAATAACAAAATAATTTTTGAAGTTTTCAAAACGCTGCATTCCCCTACCATTCCGTACATAACCTGTAATCCTATTATTTTTGGAATCAATTTTAACCTGGCTCATTCCTGTGTAGCCATCTAAAACTACAAAAGCGTCCTGGTTTTTAGGAAAGGAAAAACGAATATGAACACCTCTTTCTGTTGGGGTCATTTCGGTAGTAATTTTATTTTCCAACTCCACTTTATAATAATGTGGTTTTGCTATTTCATTATCATGACTAAATTTCGCGCCTCTTTTGCTATCATCCAGCACCAGCTTTCCTGTTTCTGGCATAAGGGAAAAAACCGCATAATCATTTGACCAGGAACTACATTGATGTGCCTGCTGGAAACCCCTGATAGAATCTTTAAAATATTGATATTTCCAACCATCGCCATTATTACCTGTTTGAGGTGTCCATGTATTCATTGCAAAGGGCAATGCAGTGGTAGGATAGGTATTACCACGGGTGAGTTGATGCTTGGAGTTAGTTCCTTGTAAAGTATTTACATAATCCACTAAGTTTTTTGTATTCCCTTGGGAGAATGAAAGAAATGGTAATATTATAAATGTACATATGAGTAAAAGTTTGGATTTCATTACTTTATATTTAAAGATTATTGTGCAATTTTTTTATTTATAAATTTATATATAATTGTTTTTACCAATATTACGACCCAATACAAACTGTTATTTTTCAGTAGTAAACGTAGAAGCTGGTAGCCCTTCTATGTTAAAAAGAGTTGCGGTATCAGTATCGCTCCAGGCATATCTTACATAAACAGGATTTGGAACAGCAGTATTGCTAACCACCACTGTATTTTCTACAATTTTAGCATTGGCAGGTTTATAATTTTTGTCTGCTCCGGCAATTTCAAAATTCGTTAATCCTTTTTTATCGGTCATTAATCCATTACCAACACTTTCAAACGACACAATTAACTTATTGCCATCAGTTTTTAATTTTTTTTTAAATAAAGGTCCTGACGCTACCAAATCTTTGCCATAATCATTGGCAAGCGCTAAACCAGCCAATCGATTACCAATTTCTTGTTTTTCCGGAGGATGGATGTTGAACTCGTTTCCGATATCTAAAGTAACCACCATTCCCGTGTTTTTGGTTTCCAAAGCCATTCGTTGTGCATTACGTAAATTTTGCGATTTATTTTGCTCGTTGCCTCCATAGGAGAAAGGTGCGATTTGTACAAAATAGAAGGGAAAGTCAGATTTCCATTGGCTGCGCCAATCAGTAATCATTGCTGGGAATAATTTTTTGTATTGTTCAGCTCTGCTAACATTAGATTCTCCCTGATACCAAATAGCTCCCTTAATGGTATAAGGAACTAATGGGTTGATCATTGCATTATAAAGCACAGTTGGACTATTGGAATTAAGATTTCCTAAATCCGGGTGTTCCGACATATTCGTCTCCACATTATAAGAAACAAACTGTCCATTATAAATATCAGCGATCAATTTTGATTTCCATTCGCCTTCTAACGAAATAGGGTCAATTATCTTTTTTGTTTTTAAGGTTATTGCGCCAGAAATTTCGCCTGGTCCTCCCGTATCGATTGCTCTAATTGCAATCGTGTTCTCACCTAGTTTAAAAATAGATTTTGGAACAGTAAATTCTCTTGAGGTGGTTGGATATCCGGTTCCAACTAAACCACCAACATATATACCATTGATATAGGTGGCATCCATATCATCAACTGCCCCTATTTTTAAGATATAATCTTCTGAAATATCATCAATTGTAAATTTTTTCCGAAACCACATGGCCCCATCAAACTGACTTTCATTAATAATATCAAAACGATTGGGTAAAATAATAATGTCCCAATTGTCATCATTAAAATTTGATTTAACTAATGCCTCATCATTAAAACTAATATTTTTCCACCCTTCGATAGTTTGAGGAATAGGTTGAGTTTCCCGATTTTTAAACCAGGTTTTAGTTTTTGATTCAATACCGGATATTTCTTCAATAATTTGATTAAAATCCCCAAGTTCTTTTAAAACGCTTTGACTGGTCCAGGCCTCGGCTGGAGTACCACCAACTGCCGATTGAATAATTCCGACAGGAACATTTAGTTCTTCTTGCAATTTTTTTGCGAAGAAATAGGCAGAAGCACTAAAATCTTTTGCTGTTTCAGGTGATGCGGTAACCCATTCACCTGCAATGGAATCTAGAGGCGTTGTAGATAGTCTGAAAGGAACTTTAAAAAATCGAATATTCGGGTTTTCAGCATTTGCAATGGCATCAGCTGAATTATTGATACCAGCATTTGGCATCCATCCCTGCAATGGCATATCCATATTAGATTGTCCTGAAGCTAACCAAACTTCACCTATCATAATATCACTTATGGTGAGCCACTCTTTTTTATCATTATCTATTCCAGTTGAAATTTCAATAGAATAGGGGCCTCCAGCTTTTGGAGTAGGTATATTTATACTCCATTTGCCATCTGGTTTAGGCTTACCAGATAAATTGCCAGTGGATTTAATATCAACGTTAACCTTATCAAGATTATTGACTTTTAAGTTTGTGTCATTCTGCCAACTTGGTGTTATGGTTACAACTTGATTGGGATCACTTTCCCCCCAAATGGTTATATTTTCATTTTGTTGTAAGACCATATGGTCTGTGAATAATGAAGAAACTGTCAGTTCTTTTTTTACAGTTTTTGTAGTTGTATTATTGCAAAAACTGAGCGTAAATGCAAGAAATAGAATTAATATTTTTTTCATTTGATATTAAGTTTTAGTGCTATTTAGATTTATTTTTTGTTTTTAAAAGTAAAAGAAGGCGGAGCATCGGAAGGTAAACTTCCCCAATTTTTATTCGCTTTTATTCCCATTATAAGTTCTAACGTTCCTCCGTTTATAATGTCATCGTGATTAAACCATGGCTTGTTCCATGTTTTACCGTTTAGTTTTGCCGATTGAATATATTTGTTTTCTACAGAAGCGTTTTTTGCGACAATAGTAAATTGCTTACCGTTTTCCAGGTGAACTTCCGACTTTTCGAAAACAGGACTTCCAATATTATATATTGGTAATCCTGGGGTAACCGGATAGAATCCTAATTGAGAGAACACTACAAAAGAAGACATTCCTCCGCCATCTTCATCACCAGGTACACCCATTAAATCATTTCTAAACCATTCTTTCACCAGTTTACGGATTCGTTTTTGGGTTTTCCATGGCTGCCCTGCATAATTATACAAATACGGTATATGTAAAGAAGGCTCGTTGGCCATAGTAAACTGACCCACATTACCTGTTTGATCTGGGAGCTGAGTATAAAATTCACGTTTGCCTCGACCCATAGGTGTTGAAAATAAATCATTAAGATTTTGAATAAAGTTTTCTTTTCCACCCATAAGTGCAATTAAGTCAGCAATATTGTGCTGAACGTCCCAACGATAAGTCCATCCATTGTTTTCTCCGTAGGTATCACGTGCACCAACACCTCCGGAAAAACGATAATCAAAAGGTTCAATGAAAAGGCCTTCCTTATCTTTTGGGTGAAAGAACTGGGTTTTAAGATTAAATAGATTGCGGTAATTAAACGATTTTTTTCTGAAGTAATCTCGCTCTTCTTTTTTATCTAACTCATCTGCTATTTCAGATAAGCACCATTCGTCATACGAGGTCCCTAATGTAACAGCCACAGGTTGACGTTTTTCAAATGAAGATACTTCGGGGATTGTTTCTTTTTCCCCTTCTTTTAAAGCAGGAATATAGCCGTTTTCCTTATAGAACTTATCCAGTTCGCCTGCTGGTTTTCCAGACCATGGGGCTAAAGTTTTTTGTGTGATTGCATTTTTTGAAGCTAAAAAGGCTTTGTTTAAATCAAACTTCCCTAGCCCCTTTCTATAGGCGTCTAGAAAAGACGCTACTACATGGTTAGAATTCATTCTGCGACTATCTCCTGTGATTTCTGGGAAAGTTGGCATCCAGTAATTATCCATCTGTTCAGCCATTAAAAGAAAAGAATGCAAGATGTCTTCTTCCTTATCAGGATCTGTCAAAATACGCAGTGGGTGATGTGCCCGGTACGAATCCCAAATCCAATCGTCGGTATAAAAATCACGCCCTTCATCACTATGAACTTTTCCGTCAAAAGCACTGAAATATCTGCCATCTTCTGATATGCAAACGGGTCTTTCATAACTGCGATAAAAAGATGTGTAAAATACTGTTTTATCATCATTGCTGCCTCCTTCAACGGTAAATTTTCCAAGGGCTTCATTCCATATTCTTCTTCCTTCTTCTTGTAAATCAGCCACAGTTTTTTCTCGAACTTCGCGATTCAAATTGCGCTGTGCTTGTTTTTCATCGATAAATGAAATCCCATAATTTATAGGAAGAGTTCGTTTACCTTTTTCATATTTTAAGATTAATGAAGCATTATCTCCTTGTGCATCCGTTCCCTCAATTAATCCATCATTACCGAATGTTAAAACAGTTTCAGGTTGCTGCTGAGGTTCTAAATAAATATAGACTTTGGTATTGTTAGATAGGCTTTGGAAACCCGAAACAGACGTTCCGTCCCAGTGCATTTCTCCATTGCCTGAATTTAATATAAGGTAAGATTCTTTATCATTTTCAAACTCAATTTCGTAACGAGCTGCCTGATGTGATATTCCATAATTCACCGAAATCTGTTGCTCATCTAAATAAACAAAATATGAATAAGGGGTTGATTTCTCCAAATCATAGCTATAATTTATGACTGATCTTATGTCATTTTCATCACCTTGAAATGGGCTTAAATTAAAAGCAGAACTTCCACGGTGACTGGTAACGACAAGAGGTAGGCCATGTAACAAATCTCCTGTAAAATCGCCTCGCTCCGGATAAACGCGAAGCATACTGTTAGGTAAATGAATGGTAGGAAAAGTTGGCACTAAAAGATGGCTTATATTTCCCATATATGTGTTTACATAATCTACTGGTTTAGATGTTTGTGACCAGACCATCGTACTTATTGTAAATAAAATGATGCTTAAAGCCCTTTTTAATAAATTTTTAGAATTACTCATTTTGGTTAATGTTATTATTTGTAATAAATGTTTTATTCATTTTTCACAGAATACTGAACGCTATTTTATTTATCACTTAATCTTATTCCCTCCATTTTGTAACATTTAGTATTTTTTCAAAAATATTGTTGTTCTCATAAATTCCTGTAAATTCTTCAGATCCGGGGCCAAAGGCAAATACCGGAATTAAAGTAGCAGAATGCCCTCCGGTGGAAAAAGTTGGTTCAATTTCACTATAATCACTATACTCGCTCCCATCTTCTCTCATTTTCTTTTTTGCAGCCAAAGTAAAGCCGCCCGTTTCATGGTCAGAAGTTACAATTACCAGGGTATTACCATCTTTTTCGGCAAAATCCAAAGCCTTACCTACGGCATCATCAAAATCAATTAATTCTGAAATTAAATAGGAAGAATTATTCTCATGTCCACCCCAATCAATTTGAGAACCTTCCGTCATCATAAAGAAACCTGAGTCGCCTTTACTTAAAAATTGCATAGCAAGTTCTGTTGCTTTTGAAAGGAAGTTTCCTCTACCATCTTCCATTTTAGGCATCCCCTTTTTAGCCAATAAAAATCCTGCTTTTTCAACAGATTGGATTTCAGAAAAATTACTTAAGGCAGTAGTGTCAATTTTAAACTGATTTTCTTTAAAGTTATTCAACAAGTCTTGTCCATCTTTACGATTGTTAAAATAATCTAACCCTCCGGCTGCAAAAAAATCTACTTCAGATTGAGTTAATTGTAATGCTATCTCTTCTTCTGAACCTCTACTTAGTGTATGTGCATAAAAACATGCTGGTGTTGCATGGGTTATTGAAGAAGTAGCAATTAAACCTGTTTTAATTTTTTTTGATGAAACTATCTCTATTATATTTTTCGCATTTGTTGAACCAACTTCTACTCCAATTGCTCCATTGTAAGTTTTAACCCCACACGCTAAAGCTGTTGCTCCTGCAGCAGAATCTGTTATATCTTCTTTTGCGGAGGATGTTATTATCAAACCAATATCGTTAAACCGAGTATAGTTTGGCGTAGAATCATTGAAGTAGAAAGCAGAAGAAATTTGTGATAAACCCGTACCGTCACTTATTAATAGAATAACGTTTTTAGGTACTTTAGATGTAGTAACCTCTTTAGTAGCATTTGGTGCAGTATTGCATGATAGCAGCATGAATATAGCAAAAGCAGAATAAAGTGTTTTAAATTTCATGTTTTTTTATTTGATATTAATTTGATGTTTCAATTTTTATAGCATAAGTATTCTCTGTACCCTTTTTTTCTTAGGTACTTCAGAGCTCATTCCAAACGTAGCACTTATTCCGGGGAAGCGTACCCTTGTCCACCAGTTCCTAAAAAGGCTACATATTTGTTTTCATATTCACCAGATTCACCACCGTATATAAATGTGAATAACCTCAATTAACTGAGGCTTTTAATAATGGTTTTTATAGAAGTTCGATATTTATATTTTCTTTCATCATTTTATTGGTTCAAAAGTGAATTCATAATCTACATTTGTATTGTGCGGCACACAATATTTAGCTAGTGTAGTTGGTCCACAGCTAGCATTTCCTACACCTTCTTGAAAAGCATCTAAACTTAAGAACACTTGTGGTTTTTTAATGGTTGGCAGGGAAAAATTATGCCTGGTTTTCCATAAATCGCTATCAGAATAATGCAAAGCGGTGAATGACAGTTGGTCATTCGAAACAATTTTCAATCCTTTTCCTTGACCATCTGACACTGAAAGCCAACGAATATTTTCCCGATTTCCCATGCTTTGAGGTCTAATATAATCCTCACTCGCCATATCGTTTACAGAGCCTTCATATATTCCGAAGAAAGCGGCAGTTTTCCGGTCTCTATAATTTTCAAATGGACCTCTCCCATACCAGGAAACCTTTTCTAAATTCGGGTTTAGTTGAACTTGAAGTCCCATTCTATGAAGTACCTCCCCTTTTTTCGGGCTTTCAGAATGAGTTTTCATAGTTACTTTACCGTCGACGTTAATTTGATAAAAAACGGAAAATGGAATTTTGGTTTGCTTTTCGTTATCTATAGTAGCAATTGTTTTTATAGTAACATTTACTTGTTGTTTGTCTTTGCTGAATTCAGATTCAAAACTTTTTATATCATAACTGGTTTCGTAGTAGCTTTGATCAGCATACTGATCATTATTTATACTGCGATACCAATTTAATTGGAATCCTTCATTTTGATAAATGTATTCACTTTCGTTATAGCTTAATGAATTTAGAATACCTTTTTGGCTATCAAAACCAATTTGGAAATCTGGCCCAATTACATCTAAACTAGTGTTTTTCTCGACTACTTTTAAAGGTTCTTTAAGTTCAGATGTTGTTATGTTAACTAAAGTTGGTCGTTCATTAACCACTAATTGTTCCCGTGCGACCACATAACCTTTTTCTGCCCATTTTTCATCTGTTTTTAGAGTAAAATAGATGTTTATAAAATATTCATTAGCCTTTTTTATTTCTGCTTCAAAAGGGATAGTAAGTTCACTTTTTTCATTTGGATCTAAAGATATTGATGGTAAATCACCATTTTCGACAATTGAACCGTTTTCTAACAATTCCCAGGAAATATTGAATTGGTTCAGATTCGTAAAATCATATTTATTTTCAATTATAATTTTACCTTTTTCTATATCCGCTGGTTTTACTTTAATGTATTGATATACTTTTTTTACTTCTAATAATTTAGCAGTTTCTCTTCTGTCTGGTGTAGTAAGTCCGTTATTACAAAAGTTGTTATCATTTGGTGTGTCTCCAAAATCACCCCCATAATAATACTCGTTTTTTGGTCTGCCGGCTTTATTAATTCCTTGATCTACCCAATCCCAGATACAACCACCAATCATACGTTCAGACTCATTTTCAATATAGTCCCAATATTCAGCCAAATTTCCAACAGCATTACCCATAGCATGATCATATTCACATAAAAAATAAGGTTTTTGGTTTCCCTTTTTGTCAAATTGTTCCATATCTGTCAAAGATGGATACATTTGAGAATCTATATCCATTGATTCATCTTTTGCTTCATAATGAGTAGGTCGGGTAGGATTTAATTTATGGGCAAGCTGCGCAATTTCGTGGAAATTTTGACCATTACCACCTTCATTACCCATAGACCAAAAAATGACAGAACTATGGTTTTTATCGCGTTGAATCATTCGCTGTAAGCGGTCAGCATAAGCAGGTAACCACGATTTTTTATCACTGATAGATTGATTGCCATGATTCTCAATATCGGCTTCATCCATAATGTATAAACCGTAGTAATCAAAAAGTGCATAGGTTTTAGGTTGATTTGGATAATGACTCGTACGTACTGTATTAACATTATACAACTTCATCATTACAATATCTTTTTCAATAGTTTCAACAGGAAGTGATCTACCTAATTCAGGATGTGTTTCATGACGATTTACCCCTTTAAAAAATACCTGTTCATTATTAATATAAACTCGATTATTTTTTATTTCAATTTTTCGGAAACCAATTTTTGTTGAAATAACCTCAGTAGTCTCGTCTTTTTCATTTTTTAATGAAAGTATTGCAGTATATAAATAAGGGCGCTCCGCAGACCATAATTCAGGATTTTGAACCACAGTTTTTAAATCAAATTGAGATTCATTTCCTTTTTTTAAACTTGAAATTAGAGACTCCTTTTTGAATACTTCTATACCATCTTCATTTAATAATTGAACTTCGACAGCGGCTTTTTTGATGGTTTTCCTTTCATTGTTTTTTAGCCAAAATTTGGTTGATAGAGTGGCTTTACTTAAATCATCATTTAAAAATTCAGATTGCAATAAAAAATCCCGAATATGCATTTTTGGTGTGGCAAATAAATAAACATCCTTATGAATACCACTCATTCTAAACATATCCTGATCTTCTAAATAACTGCCATCAGTCCATCTAAAAACTTGTACAGAAATAAGGTTGTTGCCTTTTTTAATAAATTTGGAAATATTAAACTCTGAAACATTATTAGCTCCTTGGCTATATCCAACTTTCTTCCCATTTATCCATATAAAAAACCCGCTATAAACACCATCAAAATGGACAAATACTTCTTTGCCATCCCAATTTTCAGGAATATTGAATGTTCGCTTGTAAGATCCAACAGGATTTATTTCAACTTCGTTGGTATATCCTTTTTGGGGTTGAATAAAAGGTGGATTATTTTTAAAAGGATAAGTGAAATTGGTAAAAATAGGTGTTCCGTATCCTTGCATTTCCCAACAACCTGGTACGTTGATTTCTTTCCAATTACTATCATCAAAATTGGATTTGTAAAATTTTTCCGGACGCTCAGAAACCTGTTTAACCCAATTAAATTTCCATTTACCATTAAGAGTTTGAACTAATGGAGATGAATTTTCTAACCAAGGTTTATCAAAATTTTTATCAGTTTTTAATGATTCAATAGATGGATAGGGGACATAAGTAGCATGTCCGGGCTCTTTATTTACAGCAAAAATAGTCTCATTTTCCCACTCGTTTTTACTTCGTTTTTCGCTCTCTTCTGGTATTTTTAGTTTGGAAATTTTTAATTTCCATGATTGATTGGTATTTGGAATTTGCCATATATCAGCACCAATTTTTTGGGGTCCCTTAAAAGACAATTGAAAACCACTATTTCTATGTGTAATTTGATAATTATCTTTTGATAATTTTTTAATTTCCCAATGTTGATTGGTATTTGATTTACCAATATTCCATTGAATTACTGGGTTGCCAGGGCCACCGGAAGCATTAGCATTATCAATTCCTTTATCGTAAAATGGATTAGTAATGGTATAAAAACCATTATCCAGTTTGGTTATTTTCCACGCTTGAGCTTTATTTTTGCGTTCTGGATTTTCTAAAATTAAGTGTGAATCATTTTCATAAGAATTTTGATTGCTAATTGCCAATCCATCTGAACTAATTATAGAGTATAATTTAGTTGGATTTAATTCTTGTGAAAATCCATGATAATTTGATAAAAAAATCAGTGCGTAACATATTATAAGAAATAAGGTTTTGTTTTTCATAACACTTATCTAATTTTTCTAAAGTTTTATTCTATTTCCAGATCTTGCTGTTTTTTTTGCGGCCTCCAAAATTTCAACAACTATAAGATTGTTCTATATAGAGGAAAGATCATTTTTGGATGATATTTTAAGTAGACCAAATTATTGTTGTAATAAGTGTCGGTAAGCTTAATGTTTTCGACATCGGTAGTGTTTTTATTCTCAAATAATGTATTTGCATTTGCCGCGTAATATGATCTGTTTTCTCCATATACCTGAAAATCTTTAATACTATAGGACCAATTCCAAGAGGCTTGAATAATTCCAGGAGCATCTTTATATTCTAAAATAATAGTGGCATCATCATCTACCTTTGGGTATATATTTGGTTTATAAATTCGAGTTACAGCGGTAACGGCTATTGGCCTTTTTACATCTTGAAGCCAAGTCATTAAATTGGCACCGTAACATCCAAAATCTACAATAGCTCCACCGTTATTTTTTTCAGGATCTGTTAGCCAGTTTAAAAATTCTTTACTACAGCCAATTTCTTGGGGGCCGCGCTATAAAAACCAGTTGGGCTTTGGAGATATTTAATGTATCATTTTCCGATTCCGGCACCTCTTCCTCATCTTTGGAACAGCCAGTAAGAACCAACAGGGGAAGTAGAAAAATAATTTATAGTTTATTTGGAAATTTCATGATTTTGTTTTACCAGTTTATATTTACATTAATTCCATCAGTATCATTTTCAAACTTTAAATATTGTGTGTTAGATGAAGTGTCCCAAGAGAGTTTCATATCTGATATCACCTGTCCTTTATTATTAGTGAGTGATATTTCTTTAGGTTTGTCAGGTAACAAAATACGCATACTATTAATTGTGTTGGAAGGGCTCTTGCAAACGAATGAATAACTTTTGCCTTCCCTCACTTCTTCGTAGATTCTGGATGCAGATGCTAAAACCTGTGGATTCATTTTATTTATGACTTTATCCAAACTATAAAGAAATCCCTGATTTCCCGGTTCTATTATTTTTTCTGCAAGAACAGGTAATTCAGGATCGAACAAATCTATAACGGGCCCATCAATTATGTATGGTTTATCGTTGATACTTTCATCCATTACTGAAACAATTTCATACGGTCCCCTTTCCAAATAGAGATTATTCTTTAGTTCCAGATCTCCTTCACCTGCTTCTTTATAAGCCTTTTGAATGAGCTGAAGATAATCGGAATCTGTATTTGAGTTAAGGACAAATTCTTTAGGATTTTGTCTTAGTAAATGAACAACTCCCTTACCTACATCAAATTTTTCCGAATTTGCTGATGGTTTTATTTTAAGGACTTCGAATAAATGTTGGGATGGAGTTGTGTAACTATTTCCTTTGGTATTCCACCATTCCTGCACAGATTGATAAGGGTCATCGTCCCTGCCCACAAAAACCAGGACTCCGCCATCCTCGACCCAATTTGCCAAATCTTCATGAACTTGTGGTGAACTAGGTTTCATATTTGAATAGCTCATTACTAAAACCTTGATGCCTTTCAGGGTGGCGTCATAGGAAAGGTTCTCCATATGAACAGTTTGAACAGGTATACCTCTCTTTAAAAGAGGAAGAGTTTGTCCATAAAAATTAGAAAATTTCGGGTCTTCAAATCCGTCATGGATTGGAAAACGCTGGAACATCAAAGAGTTTCCCATTAAAACACCTATTTCATTGGTACCACTTACCTCATTTTTAGATAATGGCATATGATTAAGTGAATTAATCATAATTTGCATCTGGGTTGAATAATTATGAGGAATTAGGGTTTTTTCATCAGTATTAGCTACCTGATATGGCTTTGTATATATTCTTTCGGGCCAGGGCATCACTTCATAATTTTCAACCGTTGGATATAACAATTGTGCCGTAAAAGTTGCCTCATAATTTATCTTGTAATCCTCCCAGGTTTTCCTTCTGTCTTCGATGGGATCAGTTAGAAAAAACATTTTTCTTCCTGTTGGGGCGGTCATGGAAACCATGGAACCATATTCCAAAAAGGCATTTTCAAATGTTCGTTCCTTTTCTTCCCCATTAAAATATACAGGTTCTCTTGAAGTTCCTGTCCATACCTGAGCAATATACCCATCAATTCCAGGTAGAGATGAAAGACTTGCCTCAGGACTTACAATCTGCCATGATGAGTAATTTACCAAAGAATGGGTTGGAATATAAACTTTGATATCCATTCCATTTTTATTACCATATTCCTTCGCATAGGAGGAGACTTCCTTAACCGCATTATAATATAATTCATATTTTAATTTATTGGCAAGCCATGTGTTTTCAGCGGATTCATGCTGCGCCCGCCATGGAAAACCGTAAAATTTTTGCCACTCCTTTTTAAATGCACTGCTATATCCTGCCCTCGCCCAGAATTCTGGTTCCTCAAGATAAATAGAACTTACACCGGCATCAATAACCCTTTCTATAATCTCTGTTTTCATATATTCAATGAAAGAATCAACAGGGACTATATAGGGAATATTCCTTCCGTGCCATATAGTATCCCCATTCATTTGGACTTGTCCCTCACCAAGATGATTCTTACCATCCCATTCCCCTAGGAAATAATCCTCATAGGATCCCCATGCAATTCCAGTCATAAAATGGGTATTATAGCCATGATCTTTCCAGGATTTTACACGCTCCTCGAAGGTTACTTTTTTACTATGATCGGATGGATTCCCATTAGTACCATAAACGATAGCAATATCAGCTCGAACATCCATCTCCGACATCCAGGGACTACTAGTCTGGAAAGCAGTTTTTTCACTATTAGTATCTTCCTTTTTATTGGAATCTTGATCCTGGCAACTTATGATAGTTATTAAAGAAATTATTAGAAGGTAATGGCTTTTCATTTGGTTTGTTTTTTTACTATACTATTTATTTTCCTTTAACTTTTAAAAGTTTTATAAAATATCCTCCGACTACTGAACGTGCTTTAAAATTGATATGTTTTGCATTCGTAGTTTCATGAAAATCACTTATTGGAATTCTGTCTGGAGTTTCATTGGCATATTTCCACATAGGTTCAACTAAAGCATTAAAATCGGCTTGGTTTTTAGCTAAGGTTGCCGTCCAGATTACCCAATCCGATTTTGTGTAGGTTTTTCTGCTGTCTAGCGGTATACCATATTTGTTTTGGATTGTTAAGTAATAGGCAATTTCTTTCTCAATGATAGATTTTGGAAAAATATTTAGATCTAATATCTCATCCCATACCAAATTATATTTTTGACTCCAGGTATCTTTCGCTTCAAAAGCCAGGCTATAATGATTGCCATCTGCATCAATTTTTTCCCAATCTTTCGCTAATTTTTTTGCTGTTGATGTATACTTTTTTTCCGTTTTTTTATCTCCAAGCATTCCGGCCAGTTTTCCATAAGAGGCAATTCCCATAATAGCTTTAATAGAAAGATTTGCATTACGGGCTAAATGTCCGGCAAAGTCATCCGTGGATAGTTGGTTTTCAGGATCGAATCCACTTACAGTTAAATAGTTTGCCCATGTGGTTAATGTTTCCCAATGCTTTTTTGCGTAATCGGCATTTCCTTCTTGCTGCGCAATTGCTGCAGTTAAGATTATCATGTTTCCAGCTTCTTCAACAGGCATATCTTCTCCATAAATATGTCCTGTAGCAATTGGGTAAACACCTAAATCATGTGTAGGATATGGTTTTGACCATTTTCCGCTTTTTTCACTATAGTAGAAGATGCCATTTAACATACCCTTTAATAAATCTGGGTTATACATTAAATATAATGGTGAAGAAGGGTAAGTAACATCAACTGTATTTATAAAACCACCACTATTGTTTTCTTTAGAAAGGAAAAGAAGTTCACCCTCTGGACTTTCTACCAAAGTATGTGCAGCAATCGATTGTCGGTAAGCTAAAGCACATAAATCAGCATATTTTTTACCGCCAGCAGATAAACAATCATCATATAATTTTTTGTCAAATGTTTCGACGCGTTGAATAATGCTGTTATACTCATTTTTAGCTATTTCCAAAGTACTGTTCATAGACATGCCATCTTTTTTAAACCAAGGTTTTAATTTGGTTCCAAAATAATTGATGCTATACACCTCATCATATCCAAGCATTACGACAGTTTCTGCGGCTTTGGATCCTACAGATCCTAAATCAGTTATGGTATTTAAGACTAAATTTTTTCCTGTAATTTCAGTTTTAGCATCAATTTTACCATTAGTTACAAAAGGAAGGAGAGATGAATTAACAGTGCTAATGTAGGATTGACTATTGGTAGCTGGAGCGGCCAAATAAAAACAACCCCAATCTATACGTATATCGTCATCTTTTTTCTGTAAAACAGGTTGTTCTACAGTACCAGTTTTAAGGATGTTAAGGTCATTTTGGGTGTATTTAGTCACGACAACCTCTTGTTGTGGTGTATTTACCGCAATGTTGCTTGAAGCCCCAAGATATAACTTTGCATTATGTTCTTTGGTATCCTTTGATTTTACATTTATGGATAGATAGGATATTGGACGACTCATCAAATCTAAATCATCTAACAATAAAGGTGAGGTAAATGTGGCGGTAAGAGTTACTTGATCACAATCAAAAGTGTATATGGTTTGATTTGCATTGATAAGCACATTGGTTTGTTTTGCTTTTTTTATAGCCACATTTTGCATAGAGGGTGCCTCAGTAACTAATCCAGCATCGAGTGATTGTCCACCTGCTGTGTTTTTTATATGGATAGCAAGTACATTATCCTTTGATTGTAATTGCTTAGTAATATTTTGATCTATTGGGACATATTTATAGTTATGTTGCCATCCTTCAATTTCATATATTTTATTGCCATTTAGATAGACGACAACATCGTCGTCATAGCGAAGTTTTAAATACAGATTTTTTAGATTCATAGTATCCAAATCAAATGTACGCCTGTACCAAAGATCATCGCTTTTCCAGACCGTCTTTGCTTCATTTATATTATCACTAAATGGAGCTGCACCTTTTTTCCAATTGAGACTATTGTAATTAATTTTTTCCCAGCCAGCACCAGGTTTATTTTCTGTATAATCTACTTGATACTCAATTTCATCTGAAGCCGCTAGAACAGTTTCATAAATTTTGGTTTCATCACCTAGAAAGCGATAATAAGAATCGTCCACTTGTAGAATGCCTAATAAAGATTGATTTTTGTTCGTCCAGTGTTGGGTAGGAGAACCATTGAGTTCAGAACCCATAGACCAAATACTAAAGTTAGGATTGTGCGTAATTAATGGATATGCAGGGGCTCTGAGCTTATCTTGAGCCTGAATAAGGCTTGCGCCAAAAATAAAAGTTGCAAGCCATAAAATTGTAATTGATTTTTTCGAGATCATTTTTTATAATTAATTTATTGTTATAGTTTTTGGTTGATTTAAATTACTTCTCCATTGTGTGAAATTATTTAGTATAAAAAAACCCAATAATCCATGGCAAATATAAGAAATTAGGTAAAACGTTTTAGCTAGTTTATAAAACATTAATTGTGGTCAATAAGTAGTCTCCATTCACTAAACTGGAAGGCATCCCCATCTCCTTTTAAAGCAATAACGGTTAAACGATAGAATTTGTAAGCATCTGCGTTAGTCGCTTGAAATGGTTTCGTTTCTACCCGAAAAAGATTGATCTGTTTTAGTATCAATAACAGTCCAGGTTTGGCCATCTGTTGAAGCCGATAATTTCCAATCTTTAGGATCGCGTTCTGCCGCATCGCCTCCTGAAGTTATTGTATAAGAAGTTACTATTTGTTCATCAGTTAGTTCTTGTTCTGCATACTAACCAGCCCATTTATAAATTTCTTTGGCCTTTTCCAGATATGCTTCATCCCCAGTAATTTTATATAACTCCATGGCACCAATCACAGTAGGATAATTGATAGCTGCAACTTTTCCATCGGTCTTCCAGCTCCATATCATCCCACCATTTTCTTCGTCATAGGATTCTTCCCAAACAAAGTCGAAACCACTGATGGCCTTATCCATATACTCCTGATTATTTGTAATTTCATGAGCCCTGCTCAGTGATATAACCCATCATATCATCATAGATCTACCCATTATCGTACTTTACATTTTCCCATACAAACTAAGAATAGGCATTATTTGCACCATTGTAAAAATCCTTGACCATTTGTAAGTACTCAGGATCTTCAGTTCTAAAATAGGCATCCATAATAGCCTGTGTCTAACCTACGTCCATCTCATTTTTTTCCGAAGTAGCATAATACATCCCGGCATTCTGGTTGTAATAAACATCATTAAAGAAGTCAAATGCCAAGGTAGCATCTTCCGAGGTACAATGAATTACATTTATTTTTTCGTCCGGTTTCCATATTGTAGATCAACTTTTTCATCCTTAGTACCAGAATACAAAAAAGAAATCAAAAACTTAGATAGATGATTTTGAACATAGTTTAAATTTTGAAGATTTTACTTATGGTTTATTTTCCATTTTAAAAGTTGCATATAATATCCGCCAACCACAGATCTAGCTTTAAAATTCATCATATGAGCGTCTAAAGTATCGTGCCAGTCACTTATTGGTACCCTGGCATTAGTTTCATTGGCATATTTCCATATTGGTGCAATTATAGCTTCAAAATCCGCTCTATTATCCGTTAATGTTGCCGTCCACAGTACCCAGTCAGATTTGGTATAATTTTTTCTGCTATCCAATGGCAGTCCATATTTGTTCTGTTTTGTGAGATAATAATCAATTTCTCTTTTGGCCACGCTTTTAGGAAAGACATTAAGATCTAAAATTGTATCCCAAGCAAGATTATATTTCTGGCTCCAGGTTCCGGTCTTTTCAAAAGCAAGGGTATAATGATCCCCATCATCAGCCAGTTTCATCCATTTTTTAGCCATATTCTTAGCTAAAGAGATAAACTCGTCCTCAGTTTCTTTATCACCTAACATTCCAGCAAGTTTCCCATAGGATGCCAAGGCAACAATAGCCTTTACCGAGAGGTTCGTATTTCTGGCCAAATGTCCGGCAAAGTCATCAGTAGATAATTGGTTTGCGGGGTCAAATCCGCTTAACTTTAAATAATTTGCCCATTCGGTCAATGTTTCCCAGTGTTTTTTTGCATAATCTGCATTTCCTTCCCGCATTGCTATCGCTGCGGTTACAACAATAGCATTCCCTGCTTCTTCCACAGGCATATCTTCACCATAGGTTTGTCCGGTAGCAATTGGGTAAGTTCCTAAATCATGGGCTGGAAAAGGTTTTTTCCATTTTCCGCTTTCACTATAATGGAAGATTCCGTTGAGCATTCCCTTCATTAAATCTGGGTTGTACAATAAGAATAATGGTGAAGAAGGATAGGTAAGGTCAACAGTGTTGATAGAACCATTACTGTGATTTTCCTTAGAAAGAAAAAGAATATCACCATTGGGAGCCTCTAAAAGGGAATGTGCCGCGATAGAATGCCTGTAGGCAACAACACATAAATCGGCATACTTATCCCCACCTGCAAGCTTCGCTTCTTCGTTTAGCTTTGCATCAAAAGAGTTGCTTTTCTTTATAATATCTTTGTGATCCTTAGAAGCCTCAGCGAGTATATCTTCCATCGTAGCGCCATCTTTTTTCCACCAGGGTTTTAATTCATCACCAAAATAATTTACGGAATATAGTTCATCATAGCCCAACATAAAAACTTGCTCTTTCTGTTGGTTTCCGACTTCACCCAAATCAGCTATGGTGCTTAAGGTCAAATTCTTACCTGTAATTTCATCCAAAACCGGACTTTTTTCTGTACCAACAAATGGGAAGATCGCTTCGTTAGGAGAAGATATATATTGTGCAGTTCCATCCGATGCTGCAGCTACATAAGCGTATCCCCAATCTATTCGAACATCGTCACCTTTCTTTTCTAAAATTGGTTGCTCGGTTGTTCCCACCTTTAAAATATTGAGATCCTTTTCGTTATAATTCCAGACTTTCACTTCCTGTGCCGGCGAGTTGACCGCCAAAGAACTGGAAACGCCCAAATAAACCTGCACCTTATGTTCCTGATTATCTTTTGAATTTACGGCAACTGAAAGATATGTTATAGGTCTACTAAAAAGTTCCAGATCATCCATTAAAAGTGGTGAGGTAAATGTAACTTTAAGTTCGGCCTTTCCACAATCAAAGGAATAAATGGTACTTGTAGCATTTAGGTTAACATCGGTCTGTTTCGCTTTAAGAATCTTCACGTCCTTCAGGGCTTCAGTATCGGTCACCAATCCGGCATCCAAATAGGAACCACCACCTGTATTCTCAATATGAATGGCAAGAACATTATTCTTTTCTTTCAACTTATCAACAACCAATTGGTCAATTGGGATATATTTATATTGTTCTTTGAATCCTGTGAATTCATATATATTTTCCCCGTTTAAACAAACCTTGATATTATCATCGTGATGTAACTTCAAATACAATTTTTCCAGATCATTATCCTTCAAATCAAAAGTTCTTCTTACCCAAAGGTTTTTGGTTTTCCAGGTGGTTTTAGCCATGGAATTATTATCACTAAAAGCACCTTTCCCTGTTTTCCAGGAATTATCATTAAAGTCTAAATCTATCCAATTTGATGGCGGTTTTTCTTCGGAATATTTTACTGAATAATCTTCTTCGTCTGCCGCTGGCAATACTGTTTCATAAGAAACAGACTCTACTCCAAGAAAACGATAAATTTCGCCATCTACCTTTACCATTCCAGTTAGGGAATGCTCTGTACCTGTCCAGTGTTGGGTCGCAGAACCATTAAGTTCGTCACCGGCTGACCAAATACTTTGATAAGGATTATGGGTGACCAAAGGATAAGCAGGAGCCCTTAATTTCTGGGAATATGAATTACCTATTGTGATCAAGGCAAGAAATAGGATTGTGAAATATTTTTTAATCATAATGTTGGATTATTTGACTTTTATTAGTGAAATTTTAATTTCTGTTAACATTTTATTAAGATAGCGCAATATACTAAATCGTTTTAGTATAAAAAATTATTTTTATTTATTTTTTATACTAATTAATATATTCTCATTCAAAGACAATAAGAATAGTAGTGTTTTACCAAAAGAATAACAAATCCTTATTATTTTTATTAAAACTCCTCAAATTCGCAAGTAGTTAATTTGTCGTTTTAGAATCTATTTTGTAGGGTAAATTTATGATTCTCTTATACTATTCCGGTTATATTTTTATTGATTTTTCTGATTTTGATCTTCTCACTTCCCTGGTTCAGTTTTTTTAGGCCAGATTTAATTTTTCAGACTTGGATTTACAACGGACACCGGTTTTAGGGCGATACCAGACTGCAATTGAACGCACCTGTCCTATAAGACTGAAATTTAACAGTGTCTTAAATTCCTAAACCAGAAGATGGTACGGTTTTTCCGTGAATAGTTTGAGTATTTTTTGCCTTCCCTGACGGATCCACTTGAAGGGAACACTCACAAATCTGAATAGGAATTTCTTTAGCCTGAAATAGGGCGCCTGAAAGAACCACTTCTCACTCACATGGAACACGAGAGGGAAGGCTATGTTCCCAATGTGGTTTATTCCTGCGGATCGCTTATCCATAATAACAATCTTATACTGCCTTATGCCGTATCCGATTATTCTTCCGCGTATGGTGTTGTGGATATGACTGAATTGCTAACTGTTCTAAAAAGATCGAAATAGTTCTAACGTATTGTAAGGGGAAGACAAAACTTTTAGAGGAGATATGGTTCCTCTGAAGGGCTTAAAATTTAGTTCAAGACAGATAGTTTATCAGGAGCCAGTCACGAAAATTCGGAATAATCTGCTTTATTTGATGATGATTGAAAACCAAAAATCCCTAACAGTAATTATTTGGGATTTTATTTGTCGGAAAGGCAGTCCCGAATCATCGGGAGAACCGAAGGCTATACTATTTCATTATAGAAATGGAAATAAAGATTCATGATCTCTGCTTCGTTGTCCCTGTTTCCGATCAGTTAGACTTTGTTTCTTCGCGTACTCAGAATTAAAAAGTATTGTGGTGCACATCTAGCTTATGAAACTTGTTAAAACCTGCTCCAACACTTTGAACAGTTTGCTTTTGAGTGTTTAAAATCGCAGGCAATGGCATAATAATTATTACATTATTTTTTAAGAAATTTAATAAATCCCAGTTTCCCTTGATTAATATATCGAAGAAAATAAATGCCAGGTGATAGTTGATTTCCATCTTATGGGATACCGTTAAAATTTGATAAATCCCTTACTTTTTGACCGGAAATATTGTAGATACTATCACATTTGACACCTGGAGTTTTGATATTTAATGTAAGAATAGCACTTATCGGATTAGGAAAAAAAGAAATAGAATTAAATTCTTAATTTTATAATGTCTTATTTTGAGAACTTAGATTTTCAGAACCACTTACCTTCATAAAAAGCCATTGCTGATTTGCTCCTGAATTATCGGTAAATTGTGAAATATTAGCTTCATCCTGTTGTGAAAAATCTTCAACAGCTATTCCTTTTCCACTATTTTTATTTAAAATTTTCCAATAGCCATCACCTACTTCTATAATACTCCAAATTTGATTATCTGTATTAAAGTTCTCTTGCTTAAGGATATTTCCGCCCTTTTCAGTAGAATTAGTGGCTACAGCTATCACTTGATTGTCATTCTGAGCAACAAACTGTTTATATCCATTACCGGCATTTATAATTTTCCACTTTTGATTTGCTTCTCCTTTAAACGTTCCCTGCCTAATATTTTCATTTTCTGATGCGGAAGTATTGGCAACTTCAAGAACTTTACCACTACACCGGTTTACAACAATATATACTTCATCATTGATGATTTCTTCTGAATCGCTATTGACATAGTTCCTTGTGTTTGAATAGGCATTGTGAAGGTTGTTTTTATTAGATAGGTTATCAATTACGTCTATATTATAAGTTCTGACTTGAAAAGTATCCCAGAACAATACCATTGGCTCTACCAAATTATACGTTTGCCATGGCAAATAATAAGGCACACCATGCCCCCTTGGGATCATTATGTTCAGAGCTTCTTGCAAAATACCGAACTTACCAAAGCCAGGAATCGGATCAGTGGTATCCCAATTAACGCCTTGTTTTGTATTTCTGAGCAACATTTGAGACATTTTTAAAAGATGGGCATCCCCAGTGTAAAGATACATCCTGTAAAAACTAAATGCATCAATAGCCGCATAAGAATCGGCGCCATTTCCTCCAGTAGCGATTAAACTAAGTCCCGTGGTACTTCGATCTTTAGGAAAGGTAGCATTTAAATCATTGGCAGGAATAGGCACATTCCATGAATAAACCCATGTCTCATAATAATAGACCGATTGTTTAGCTGCGTCTAGCCATTTAGTATCCCCATTGGTATCATAAAGTGCCAAAAATGCACGCAAAGCCATCGATGCCGCCTCCTTGTCGGGAACGTTAGGATTATCTAAGGTACCGCCGATATAATCAAAATTTTCATAATTTGTAGTGTAAACATAATCACCCGCGGTAAGAACAGCATCACGAAACAATGTGTTCCCGGTTACTTTATACATATCTGCCAAAAAGGGAATAAAATGAGAGGTATTTGTTTTTTCGGAAAATACTACTGTATTTGTCGCATAATCCCAGGCTCTAGGAAAAGAACTATCCGCATTTTGTTTAGAAAGAAGCCAGTTTGCAACGCGATAACAAGCGTTTAACCAGTTAGGCTTATCTACGCCGCGCTTTTTTTCGAAATTCCAAGCCCATAGCATTCCGGACATGCCATCGCCCACGACCCTGGCAAAAGTGGGGTTGGTTCTCCAGCTTTGAGGATAGGGATCATACCAGGTGCGGGGGCAACCCGAATCGGTAAGTGCATGATCAGCCCACCAATCGACAATATCTTCGGCTTTTGCTATCATACCCGGGTTAGTTGCATTGATTCCCTCACGAAGCAATATTGCCGCATTAGGGAGCTGCATCCCTACAAAACCCATATCCCAGTTGTAGTCGCTGGGATTTTCTACATCGCCATTGAGCAAAATCCTAAATGGAAAACCCGAAGAACCATTGATAGATTGCCCATATTGATCCAAAAGTCCCAATTGCTGAAGGTAAACCTGACCGAGATCGACATTGTAAATCGAAGGGTCGAACATATCATAAAAAGCGTTCCATGTATTCTTCATGGCTGCGGGAAAATCGTTTTCGTAGTACAACCTCATCGCCAGTGTATAATCCTGTGTATATCCCTGTGTAATGGGATGGCTCCTATATGCCCATCTGGATGTAGAGGACATTCCATCTATACCTGTACGTTCTCCTTCACTGCCTGGATAAAGAATTCCTACTTCTGGCTGAGAATTATTTTGCATTCCCATCTAAGCAAACTTCATCCTACCATCAATTATACGATTGAGGCCGTTTTCCCCTACAAAAGTAGAACCATCTGGATTGATATGAGCCACGGAAAAAGTGTCCCCCGAAGCCTTATTTCTAAGCATAAAAATGGGAAGCGGCATACGGTCTTCCCTAAACCAATAATAATAATAATCATTAAGGTCAGAAGCCAGTGCAGCATCGGCTACTTTCGCATTATCCTTATACCAGATGCCGGGAGCAAAAAAATCAAAATCACTCATACTGGAAACGTTATTTTCTGCAAAGGTTAATCGTGTTGAGAAACCGAAATCACCATTTCCGGCCGAAGTCACACGTACTTGCCTATCCACTTTAAAACAACCAAAACTACGTAAGCTATACGTATCTGTAAAGGTAAAAGTAGAACCATTACCACTGGCCTGCATTCCTTTACAGCGAAAAGTATTATCACCTAAATCTTCAACCGATGAATAAGTTCCATAAATCCAATTGGTTTGTCCTCCTCCAGTAACAACTTCTACAGCGCAGGGCTCATTCTGTTCATAATAGGTATTGGATAATTTAATCACAATCCCATAATTATTATGGCTTAATTCACGAATACTCAATGTAGTGCTTCCAGTAGTAATCGTATGGATAGCATTTCCACTTTGGGCGTAAATATCAATCCCTCCAAAAACGAAAAAAACAATTATGGCAATTATGGAGAAATCATTCAAAACGGGGATCATTTTAAATGATTCAAAAGGATTGTGAGTGCTGATTATTATTTTTTTCATTATATCTAGTTTTATTATTATCTATTCAAAAGAGAAGAAATAAACTACCTCGGGGAAGAGCCCACGAGGTAGTAAAATTCCAAAAAAAAAGAACATGGCAGAGCCTCGGGGAATTAAACCCGAAAAGATTAAAGTTTATATTTATCATTTATTCGCTCTTATTCTGTAAGTTAATAAAGGTTTGGTGAATCTTTTTCAAACTTTACAGTGGAATCTTCAGTACCTGTCTATCATAGGTAATCAACCCATTAATTTCAGTTTCCACATCGGTAAGTTAAGTATAAATCGCAGCAGCAAACCCTTGTTTTTTTAAGAAACAACACGGTCGATTAATTTTTGATATGCAGCTTCCATTTCTTCTCGAGAATCAGGAAAACATTTGGTGCATTCATGATTTCTTTTGTTTATTTCACATCAAATAAACATCGGGTAATTTTTAAAATAGTTTGGTCGCTAGAGAAAAATTGTCGGTTTCCTCAAAAACAAACTTTTTTTATCATTGATTTGAAAAGCTATTTTACTGAAAGAAAAATCAGGTTTTCCACAGTAAAATAGTCTAAATGCCACTTGTATAATATTTTCTTTGGTGATTTGATCATAAAACTCCAGCCCTATTTTTTGTTATAGGGAAATGGCATACCAAAATTGATCCATAGCTTTATATTACGGTTTCAGATGATATCAAACGATATTATTAAAAATATAAAACCCTGTAAATCCTTAGATTTACAGGGTTTTGATCCCACTTGAAAAGTGATAATTTTCATCCGCAACGATGTTTTTACCTAATTTGGTGAAAATATTTGAATTGAAAAAGCCTTTTAACCTCTGGTTTTATTGGCTTTTCCTTTTTATCAAGACTTGGGGATTTAAGGTCAAAATGAAATCATCCTTGCAAATACATTTCTTGCTCAATAAACTCATTTTGACTTTTTATTCATTTTCTTGGCCTTATAATTATTCTTCTTTTGCCTCAAGAGCTATTTTACGAATACGGTGATTCGCATAGTCTCCGATATAGAAAGCTTTTTCTTCCTCATTATAAGCAAGTCCAGTTGGTCTGTCAAATCGAGCTTCCTCCCTCAAATCACCATTTACATAGCCCCATGGGTCAGGATTAATACTTGAGCTACCCCTTCCGGCAAATGTGGTCACACGACCTTCGGGAGTCAATTTTCGAATATCATGGTTATTCACCTCTGTAAAATAAAAGTCATATTCGTCCGTTTTACCTCCTTCAACATAGTCATCATTTTTCACGAATACACCCTGGTAGGGATTTCTCAAGCGAACACTAGAGCCAACACCGTCTTGATAACCTGCATCGCCGAGCCTACCGGCAGCAAGATAGGGTTGATTAAATCGTTCCTCTTCCCAATTATAATCAACACGGAGGATGTAGTGCTGGTTAATGACAACAATATAGGCGTAATTTCCGGATGGATGTATAAAAATCTTATATTCCCATCCAGGGTCTTGAACCACAAACAGAGTTTCATATTCTTTATCTCCAAGTCCTTCACTGAAATATTTATTCAGATCGAAACGGAAAAACTGCCCCTTCTCATAACTGTTGAAATACAGTTCTCCATTCACCGGATGGATCGCTGCACCATTACATTGCCTGTATCTCGTCAAGATTTCTCTATCTTGCCAATCTTTGTCGCGCGATAACCGGTATGTTGCCCTGTCATTTTCACCACCACGGTCTTCCGCAATAATCATATTTTGACCATCATTCGTAAAATCAATACTCCGTGGGCGGTCAAAATCCGAGCGCTTTTTGGTTACTGTACTATCTGCAAAATTGACTAAGTAAAGGCCATTGTTACCGTCGAATACTACCCACAAATGCTTTGAATTGAGCGGATCAAACTTCATGATTGAGGAGTTCCAAAACCCACTCGCCATCTCATTCTCGTTATCAGACTTGAATTTACCGTCTTTCCAGGGTTCATCACCCCGGTCATTTTTGTATCCGGCCAAGGTAGATACCACCATTTTGCGCTGATAGTCAAAATTAGTTTCCGAATAAGCGATTACCTGCCTATCCACTTCCCCAATACGCACTTCAACATCACCATCATATGCTTGCTTGGGTACCAGACAGTAAAGCGACTCCCCATTTACACTGATTACAATTGCCTCTTTTCCCCCAACTAAAACTGTTACTATGCTGGGGTCTGTTCCAAAGTTTTTTCCGTAAATAACAAGACGCTGCCCTGCACCACCCGATTCAGGAGTGAAACCAGAGACCACAACGGGTTGCGAAGGGTCAAATGCCGGAAATGTCATCTCATTCTGATCATCTTTTTGACAACCATAAAAGCCAATGCTTACAATAGCCAACATTAAACAAAGAGCATGTAAGCTCCTTTTATTGTATAGTATATTTAAATACATAGTTTTTAGATTTTAAATTCAAAATTTTTACTGGATTTCTTTTCCATCGTATGCTTAGCTTCTATTATTACCATTCTATTTGCTGGTCTTCATCTGGAATCTGGGTATTTAATCGACGCTCGAGAATCAACGATCCCGAAACTTTATAATTAATATTCACATTGGGTACCAAAGTATAATCTGAAAATTGATATTCAATATTATTAATGGTTAAATACCGGTGTAAAAGATAAGGACGGATTTCATCCATTTGCTCTGTTATTGTATAACTTGCATCTTTGTTTAACTGAAAATTCATATCAGGATTATCTGCATAGAATGTCACTGCGCCAGTATCGTCAAAAGTTGCATAAATTTTATAGTTACGCCTGTCTTGACGGTCTTCATCTATATTTCCTGCATAGAAGAATATGGTATTTTCATCCACCACATAGGATCTTATTTCCGATTTTACAATAGGTGCCTCATCTTCAGAACCTTCTATCACTGTCTTCAGTGCAGTACCGCTATAGGTACCCGAGTAGTCGTTGAAAGGGTTAATGCGTAAAAGTGCTTTTCGGTAATATTTCCGAGGGTTTGCCACGTAATCATAAGATGGGTCATCTACTATAGTTAAGGGCAGCACCCACTTATCTACCATATCGATATCCTTTAATGTAAAATCGATGCCCATTAATGAAGTATTCTCACCGGCCTTGATCTCCACATTAGAAGGAATAGTATAATATTCACTATCTAACTCCCTGTAGTAAAAATCTTCACGATTTTGAAAGCGCGCATAATTCAGATCCTCCAATGTGTCGGAATCTACAGCAACGTGCACGGTTCTGTCTTGAGCGTTTGTTTTAGACCCACTAACAATCAAAGGTTGCTGGAATGTCGTTTTCTCATCTCCCTTATAGCGAATATAGATATCGCTTACTCCTCCGCTTGTTATGGGTGCCTTGAATGATATAAAATTTTCAAATTGCTCGTCGGTCCACTCCTTATTACATGAGCTGCAAATTAAAAGCAGCGTGAGTGAAAGAAAAAGTATATATGGTTTTTTCATGATGATAAATGTTTTATTAATCGTTATAATTCCAGCCTGGATTTTGTGTAAGACGGTTATTCCGTTTGAGTTCAGTTAGGCTAATCGGCCAAAACCACATCTTATCCGCAAAGGTGGTTTCGAGTGCCCATACAGCTACAGGTTGATGAAAAAGATCCCGATCATCCTTATTCATAAGGACATTACAACCATATATAGGCAAAGACTCTTCTACAGGAGCATCCATCCACCGGCGCAGGTCATAATAGCGCTGGCCTTCTGCCAAAAGTTCAATGAAACGTTCTTGTTTCAAGCTTTTTCTTAGCTCCGCCTTGTCATTGTAAACATTGGCCGGGTAGTCTGGTACACCGCCGCGGATGCGAACAGGGTGAATCCCTTTTTGCATTTCGATGATGTTTCGTGTGATATTGTATGTTCCGCCGTTCCATGCCGGAATGTTGTGCGACCCATCTAATTCATTCAATGCTTCTGCATACATAAGCAATATATCTGCATAGCGAATGGCGGGTTCAGCTTTAAATACGATATTATCAATATTTCCACCCTCATAGGTATCACTCGGATGCACATATTTTTTTACCCCATAACCTGTTCGCAACCAATAAGCATTGGATGAATTAAATCCGTTTCCATTAGGGTTATTACGGTAATAAAACACCTGTTGGTTGCGGTTACGTTCTTGAGACTCATTTAACAATGACCAGAAACTACCATTGAAAGCCACAGATGCATAAAACCGGGGCTCACGGTTAGCATACTGTAAAGAAACATCAGGTAGCAATGGTCTGTACATGCCAGCATCATAATCCTCCTGGGTCACATAACCGTTTACGCGATCAGAGCCATCTCCACGGCCAATTTCCATATCTTTACCGGGTATATCTGTACCGTCATTCATAGAATAAGCATCCACCAACTTTTGCGTTAATCCATGAGTATTCCAGCCCGTAGCGGATCGGGGCAACGAGTGAGCAACCATTTGTCTTATACTTTCTACGTCCTGGTTATTACCTCTGGTAAAAATCAATTCCGGATTTCCAGAAGCTGGTAAGGTACCATCAAACACCTGGGCGTATGATTTTGCGGGATCAATATTTGACCAACCAGACGGCCATGATTTGTCAGAAAAATTATTATCATCTGGTGGAATAACCGTAGCATCCTCACCTGTTTCTTGAACAGGTACAGTATATAAATGGTATATCCCGAGATCCATCACATCTTTGGCGGCAGCTGCTGCTTTAGCCCATTTTTCTTCCTGGTAATCGGAAGAAAGTAACTGGTTTCCCTGATCATCCACTAACTGTGAAGCATAACCTGAGGTATTTCCATTCGCCAACGGACTGGCCGCATAAATCAATACTTTAGCGCGGGTAGCCAAGGCTGCTCCCACAGATGGTCTGGCAGAACCAGCCTGACCACGTACCATACCTCTTGCCCCCATTTCCTGCGCTGCAAGTAGCATTTCACTACTTATAAACGCTGCGCAATCTTCGTAAGTACTGCGTGGAACGGCAAGGTCGTCGTAACTATCGGAATAATCCAATCCTTTATCGGGCAACAAAGGAATAGGACCGTATTTACGTAATAGCATCCAGTATAGGTAAGCTCTTGCAAATCGAGCCTGCCCCCTGTAGTCATCAATTTCATCTGGAGACAACTCTGTATTCATGTAAATATTCTGAATAAAGGTTGATGCATTGCGAATGCCACGGTAAGACTGCGTCCAGGTGCCCTGTTTGTCATTTTCATTGTATTCCCCCATTCTGAACATATTATAGGAAAGTTCATTTTTTGAGGGATCGTAATCACTATCTCTATCGCCGAAATACATATCATCAGCAAAATTATGAGGCGTAACTCCCTTACTTGCAACATCAGCATTGATGCCTTTTAGTTCTTCAAATACGTGGGCAAGCCATTCTTCTGAATATACTTTACCTTGAAATACCTTTTCTTCTGTGAGGCGATCTTTGAAAAATTGACTAGAATCAAGGTAATCTTTACTACAAGAAGAAAACAGACCTGTGACACACACAAGTAATAAAACAGTATATAATATTTTTTTATTCATCGCTTTTCAGTTTATAGATTAACACTAATTCCCATTGTAATGGATTTGGCAGGAG
>Ga0307486_1000654_pt1 | contig 30261 bp, 24 predicted proteins | sample CBIW02metaG_FD_203663 | JGI IMG/M metagenome (GOLD analysis project Ga0307486, IMG submission 203663) | Sea-ice brine microbial communities from Beaufort Sea near Barrow, Alaska, United States - CBIW 0.2 | ecosystem: Environmental > Aquatic > Marine > Coastal | place: USA: Alaska | collected... | reverse complement strand
AAAAATCACGGTCATAGGGCTAAATCGGTTTTCAAATATGGCTTAGAATATATATCCAGCTTCCTTTTAAACCCTGAAAAGAAAGGATTTAGCATGGTTTTATTGAAAATTGTCATGTAGTGTATAATAAAATATACATTATCAATAAATTATGATTATCTTAGTTTAAGTTCTGAGATTAGTATTTCTAAAGGATTACTATTTTGAAAATGACCTAAATCAATAAATTGTATCAACTTATGAGAACGCCTAGAATCCCTAATTTCATCAAAAGAACTTTATTTATTTTATTTTTAATTGGTATTGCCTATGTAGTTGGAAATGATACATTCAACTTACTCAATTCAACCGAGTATAATGGCTTGATGGGCGAGATTCTGGGTGGAATTGCAACCACGTTTGTCCTTATTCTATTAGGTGCTATTTTTAGACCTATTATTGAAATTTCTCCAAAAATATCTATGGACACCGATTTAAATTGTGAAGATGTATTTATATTAAAAATGTACAATTCTGGCTTTATGCGTATTTACGATGTGCGTGCTTCGCTTACTAAAGTAACTTATACTAAAACGCATGATGGCAAAGTAAATGCATCTTTACAAGGGATTCCAATTACATTTCCATATATTGAAGTTGTTCCACCTTGGACAAGTTTTAAGGCTAGAAAACAAGGAAATGAATTTGCGATTCAATATAAAGTAAAACCTCATGAAGTGGGAGACAATATAGGTAAGTGTGAAGATGTAAATTCTATTTTAAGTAATAAAGAAGATTATACCCATTACAGATTAACGATTTCTTGTACAAGCGGACTCACTGGATTGAAACATTTAAAATCTGAAAATTATACTTACAAAAGTTCAATTGTTAAAGGCGAATTCAAAAGTGGTGCAACATTTATTATTAAGTAACGTTAGAATACTATATATTAGCAGAATAAAATCTAAATTATGAAAAAGAACAAAGCAATTAAAAGAGATGTTACCGAAGGATATGTTATTCCTCCGAATAGATAAACTTCGTATCTGTAGATTATAAACATTAGAGGGAAACGATGTTTCTCTCTCTTTTTGAAATAAATAAACTTTAACAAAACAAAAAGCGGGATTTCCATAAGGATTTCCCGCTTTTTGAATTATTATTATAAACGACTGAATAGTGATACTCAGGATATCTATTACTTATTCAAAGTATATTCTACATTAATTTCTGTATCTAACAATACAGATATCGGACAATTCTTTTCCGCGTCTTTTACCAATTTCGAAAACTCATCTTCTTTGATTCCATCAACTTTAGCTTTGAGTTTTAAATTAGAAGAAGTTACTTTTCCATCTTTCAATGTGATTGTCCCTTCTGTTTCTAATGTGTCGGCTGTATAACCTGCTTCTTGCAGATTAAAAGTCAACTGCATCGTAAAACACCCCGCATGACCAGCTGCAATTAATTCTTCAGGATTTGTTCCTTCACCATTTTCAAATCGACTGGTAAATGAGTAGTTGGTTTTATTTAAAACTTTACTTTGTGTTGTTAAATGTCCTTTACCCTCTTTTCCGTTTCCGTTCCACACGGCTGTTGCTTTTCTTTCCATAATTTGTCTTTTATACAAAACGATTTGGAAGTGGATAATGTTTCTTTGATTGTGGTAAACAATGTTAAAGTGGAGCATGTCAATAAAAACAGAAGGAAATATTCTATACTTTCCATATTTTTACACCAAAATATACACCACTCAATATGAAATGGAAAGGCAGAAGAAAAAGCAGTAACGTTGAGGACAGACGTGGAATGAGCTCTGGTAAAAAACTCATCGGTGGCGGTGGACTTATTGGAATAATCATCCTTTTGATTAGTGTTTTTGGTGGTGAAACGGGTCAAACATTGGCTCCAATTTTAGATCAAATAACACAATCTTCCTCTTCAAATACCCAGAACTTAACCCAACGAGAACTTTCAGCTGAAGAAATTGAATTAGGAGATTTTGTTTCTACAGTTTTTGCAGATACAGATGATATATGGAATAAAATCTTTAGAGAAAACGGAATGAACTACGAAGAACCAGGAATGGTTTTGTTTACTGGTGATGTTTCTACAGCATGCGGAAATGCAACTTCTGCCTCTGGTCCTTTCTATTGTCCGGGTGATAAAAAAGTGTACATGGACTTAGACTTTTTTAATGAATTAGAAAGTCGCTTTGGTGCCGAAGGTGGAGATTTCGCAATGGCTTACGTTATAGCACACGAAGTTGGTCACCACGTTCAAACACTTCTGGGAACAAGTGCCAAAGTCAGACAAATGCAAAGTAAAATGTCTCAAAAAGAGGCCAATAAAATGACTGTAAAACAAGAACTTCAAGCCGATTTCTATGCTGGAGTTTGGGCATATTACATGAAACAACACCTTGAAGAAGGCGATATCGATGAAGCGTTAAGTGCAGCAAATGCAGTTGGAGATGACGCAATTCAGAAAAGAGTTCAAGGTCATGTAACTCCAGATTCTTTTACTCACGGAACTTCTAAACAACGGAAAGAATGGTTTATGAAAGGATTTAAATCTGGAGATATAAGTTTAGGGAATACTTTTGAGGGGGAATTGTAGATTGTTTTTTTGTGAAGTTGTTAATTTGCAAATCTGTGAAGTTGTGAAGTTGTGGAGTTGTGGAGTTGTGGAGTTGTTTACTCCAATGTAATATTAAGTTTAGTATTTGATGCACTTCAAAAACTATTATTTTTAAAAAATATATCGCGCTAAAAACATTCCGTTCATTCAAAAACGATTTAAAAAATCAAGAATAGACTTTTAAATTACTGAAACATCCTGTTTTGTAATCTTGTAAGTTAAAAGCGCTATTACTTGAAATATTATTTTTGTGCTTTAATAACAAAATGAATCCCTCTCCTCCTACTCACCCCCTTTAAAAACGGTATCTTCGTGACTTCAAAGAATTAAAGAACGCATAAAAGCCAATCGTATTTTTGGATACATCGGACTTTTAAGCAATTACACTAAAAAACAAACAGTATGAAAAAATTTACATTATTAGTCGTTAGTATTTTTACGACTTTAAGCAGTTTTGCTCAATTGACAACTCCTGGAAATGGTGAGAAATTCGATTTGGCAGATTTATCAGTGCTTGATCCAACCATCTTAAGTTTTGATGGAACAAAATTTACGTTAAGTGATGATTTGATTATTTCGGCTACTGACACTTTAGAAATTACAACTTCTGATACCTTATTGGTTGATTTCGACAAACGCATTACCATTGAAGGTAGTTTTATAGCGGATGCTGGTCACGGGAATACTAAAATCTTTATCAGTTCATCAGACACTTTGAATCCATCAGATGGAATTCGTTTTGAGGAATTTTCTTTTGGTTCAATAAAAAATACTGAAATCACTTATACAGGAGGTTTGAAAGTATTGACAGAGGATTTCCTTATCGAAGATTCTTACTTGGCTTATAACGTTTCGGGTGTTTCAAGTGGTGCTGTGATTTCATTATCTAGAGGTTCTGCAATTATTCAAAACAATACTTTTTACAAAAACGATTTACCTGCAGTTGGATCAGGTGCAAACCAAAGTGTTTCAGCTCAAATACTGAATAACTGGATAGAAAAAAATGGTCAAGCCAATCAGAATCGTCCGCAATTGAACATGGGCCCAACTGGAACGGATACTTTAAGAATTATCAACAACACAATTATTGGTGATCCAGCGATGATAAAAGTTGGTGGAATTGGAGTTTCAAATTTCTTGGGTGCAGAGATCAATACAATTATTAAAAACAACGTTGTTCAGAACAATAGATATGGAATTACTGTAGCGGGATCAAATGCGTATGCTTCTATCAAAGGAAATATTATCGAGGACAACAATACACAAAATGACCCCAACCTTGGAGGAAGTGGAATTTCGGTAAACAGTAGTAATGATACACAAACGATCATTGTGCGTGAAAATAAAATCCGTAGAAATCTTTGGGGAATTACAGTAATTAGCGAAGGTTCTGTTGATTTAGGAACTGCTTCTGATTTAGGAAACAATCTATTCTCTGACAACGGAAATAACGGTGAAGTCTTCGCACTTTACAACAATACTGCACTTGAAATTAGCGCTATGGGAAATTGTTGGATAGAGTCAAATGAAGCTGCTGATTCTACACAAATCGAAGAAGTTGTATATCATATAGTTGATGATGCTACACTTGGTCTTGTTGATTTCAGTAACTGGTCTTGTGGTATTCTTTCAACAAATGCTCATGAATTGATAGAAATTAATGTCTATCCAAATCCTGCTTCAAACAGTATTCAATTTACAAATGACGCTAACTTTGAAGTTGTTGAATTATTAAATATTAGCGGAAAACTATTAAAGACTGTTCAACTTAAAAATGGCCAAAATCAAATTGATTTAGATTTCCCTCAAGGACTTTACTTATTGAATTTCAGTAATGAAAAACAACGTCTGACTAAGAAATTAATGATTAAATAAGAGATTTAAAAGCTTAAATAACTGAGATTTAATTATACTCAGAAAATATTAAATAGGATGGTTCGGCATTTATGAATGAGTCATCCTATTTTTTGTTTAAAACGATTAACCCACTTCAGAAAAATCAAATATTTATAACAATCGTTTAGGAAATTAAAATAATTTTTAATGCCTGTCGGGATCTTTACCAGTAAATTCATTATTTTAGTATTATTTCCAATAAAATGGTTATACGCTGTAATGGCACGCGGATGACACTGATGCAAGCAACGCGGATACTCACGGATTTTTCACTTATGGTGAATTCGGATAAACGCGGATTGCTTTGGTCCGTAATAGTAACTATTTCCTTACCATTGAATTAAATAAAATCATATCTAATTTCTTAAGAGAACCTAGTGGCTGTTAAAGAATTAAAATATAATTCTAGACTTACTGGTAAAGTATCCGATAAGCATTTAATTTTTATAAATTCACATCACTAAACAACTAATTTACAGGTCGATATGTATTTATCGCTTGAAATCAAACCACTATTCATGTAGTTTAAACAAGAATAGAAGAGTCTTCTAAATTGGTAGATTTTTCATTTAGGATATTTTTAATTAAAATGAAGTCTAGCAATCACTTGAACAAACGGGGCGAAATCCGAAAAGCCATAAGAGTAGGAAGTATTAAAACACAACAAGTATGAAAGGTCTAGCTTATTTCACGGGAGCATTATTTTCAAGTCTAACAATTTTAGGATTACTTTTTAAAATCATGCATTGGCCCGGTGCAAATGTTACACTTGTTCTTGGAATGATGGGAAGTGCAATAATTTTTATTCCATTATTTACAATATATAAGTTCAGAAAAAGCAGTTAAATTAATGTAGAAAGAAGACCAGAAGGCTAAACTGTTCATTTGTATTCTAATACTATAAAAAGAGCGAAAGGTAATCAAGAGAACAATTGATAATTTCACTGAACTATTCTCAGAAATTTAAACTGATTTGATTTCCACTTCACTATTTTTGTAACATGACAATAATAATTGGTGCAGGTTTATCAGGACTTTTAACAGCTTATCGACTCAAAAAAGAAGGTGTTCCATTTAAGATTCTTGATGCGAGAAAGAGAATTGGTGGAAGAATAAATACTGTTTATGGAACAAACGAAACACCTGTTGAAATGGGTGCAACATGGTTTTATGCTCAACATGTTCATTTACTCAAATTATTGGAGGAATTAAATATCGAATATTTTGAGCAGCACATGGAGAATACAGTGTTTTATCAAGCTTCTTCGAACTCACCAATTCAAACAATGGAAATTCCGAAGCAAGCGCCTAGCTATAGAATTTCAGGTGGATCTTCTCATCTAATCAACACGCTATTTCAAGAATTAAATAAGGAAGATGTCTTTCTTAATCAAACGGTAAAAGAAATTAAATTTCAGAACAATTCGTTTCAAGTGATTGCTGAAGATGTCTTTGAAGGAGATTCAGTTGTTTTAGCTATTCCACCAAAATTATGGGCAAATAGAATTAATTTCGATCCGGAATTACCAAAGAATTTATCATCTGTGGCTAAAGAAACACATACTTGGATGGAGGATTCAATTAAGATTGCTTTGACTTACAAAAGTCCGTTTTGGCAAGAAGAAAAACTTCCCTCAGCATTGTTTAGTCAAGCTGGACCAATCACTGAATTCTATGATCATTGCAATCACGAAAGATCCAAATTTGCATTGTGTGGATTTACCAGTGTCTCATTTAAGCAACTGACGTATTCTGAAAGAAAGTCACGCGTAATAGAACAAGTAAAACTTGCATTCGGAGAAAAAGCCGCTGACTTTATTGATTATGAAGAATGTATTTGGAGCGATGAAAGATACACTTTTGAGGAATCTGATCGCGCTCTTTTACCCCATCAAAACAATGGAAATCCAATATTCAAGAATTCTTTATTTGAAAACAGATTATTCATTTCTAGTTCAGAATCAGCTTCCACTTACCCAGGTTATATGGAAGGTGCAGTTTATTCGGGGAATGTTACGGCTGAGAAAGTGATTGGTTTAGGGAAATAATTGTCAGTGAAAACATTTACGAACAGCTCTACCCTACTTTAAAATCCAGTTTTTATTCCTTACTTTAGTAATTGATTGAATTCCAAATTCACAAAACTCGTCAAATGAAGAAATTCCTCTTTTTAATCCTCACAATTTTCACAACTATGACAAACGCACAAAACAACGTTACAGAACCGGTTCTAACAGGAGAAATGGCTGCCAAAATGGTTCAAGCAGCTTTTGACCAAGCCAATAAAGATGGACTATTTGTGACGATTACAATTGTTGATAAATCGGGACAAACATTAGCTGTATTGAGACATCACAACGCTGGTGTTCATACAATTCGTGCGAGTTATAAAAAAGCTTATACTGCTTGTTCTCAAAAAAGAGAAACTGCAGAAATTGCGAAAGGAATCAAAGAAGGTTCAATTCCAGAAGATGTTCGTTATTTGGATGAAAATATACTCATGATGGATGGCGGAATTCCAATCTTTATCAATGGAAAAGTGGTTGGTGGAATTGGCGTTGGTGGAGCGCATGGAAGTGAAGATATTCGGATTGCCAAAGTTGGATTGAGTGTTTTAAACTAAAGCAATGTCTTCCAAAAGTCACATGAATTCATTAAAGAATAAAACTCCTTATCAATTGAGGTATTTAGATTTTAGACTATTAGATGTTAGACATTAGACATTTTTTTATAATCTCATTGCGTTGACAAGATAGGCTGTTAATTAAAGAATCTCTGAACTATGCCCATCTTCAACTTAGCCCACAGAGTGGGTGACATGTTAATAAAAAACGTTTAACGTTTTTAAAAAGCCACAGAGTGGTGACACGCTATACACACATCCCCGCTCTTCTCTGATACATAACTTACGATGACCTTAAAATCAAAACTTCTTATATTCATAAACATACTTAATTTCAGACCATTCAACTTCCTTTTTACGTCTAATCACAATTCTAGTCAACTGATTTTCGGCGTTATAAGCCCTATTCGACTCAGCGATTAATAAACCATCAACAAAAACATACCTCCATAGAGTATTTCCATCAACTTTAGCAATAGACTCCTTATAAACTGTTCCTTTAATAGGTTTAGCGTCTTCTCGAGATTCCATTTTCCAATCTGTCTTAATCAATGTATCTCCAATTATCTCGTAACTGTAACTCATAAAAGTAGTGTCTCCTTTTTGAGAATTCTTAACCTCTAAATAAATCATCCGACCTGAAGAATCGTATTCATACCTTCCTGTTGTATCATTTTCCTTTATAATTTCCAATGCTTGCCCTGCTTTGTTTCTAATAACTTTAGTGACAGCTGTTAATTCAAATTTATTATTGTTCATTTTTGGTTTATCAATCACAGTAAAATCAATCCTTGAAGGTAATTCAACCTCAATAACATGACCCTCAACATACATTCGATGAGTTTCTTTAGAAGGATTAAATTTAGGCTTTGGAATATCAATTTTTCGGTATGATTTACTTGTTTGTACATAATTTAAGTCATCATAAAATGTAGTGTCTACATTATGTATTATCAATCTTCCTGTATCATTAAATGATTTGGACGAAGAACTTAAGCTTCGACCTAAACTATCTGTTTTCCGCATACGTTCGTAATTTCTGCCCGATTGGGTGATGATTGTAAGATCATTTTCATAAGAGTAAAAAGTAGTATCCCATCTATCACGAAAGTAAGGGCCACTTTGAACATATTGACTTATTTTATTGTCACTATTGTATTCCGTAAAAATTTCGGTTGTATCGTTCCTTTTGTAATTCACCGAAATAGAATAAATAGGTAACTTTTTTGAATTATACTCTATGGAAGTCAAGCGAGTTAATGTATCATTTTCAAATGTAGATTGACGTACAAGTAACAAAGTGTCTTGCGAAATCACTTGAAAAGCACAAAAGAAAAGTATCAGATTTATTATTTTCATAAGGCTGAAATCCACGCAAAAACCTTGCCGATGGAATAAAGAGTGAAAATTCACTTTCATTATACGAAAAAAAACAAAAACATCTTTATCGTGAGAAAAAGACGAAGACGCTTGGCTTACATATCTTTATTATTAAAAAAACATTTCTTGAACATTAAATATTAGTTAATAATTATTAATTTCGCAGGAACACCAACCGTCTTTGTATAATGAAAAAGTATTCTATAATTTTTTTAGTAAGCCTATTAGCGCTTTTCTCTTGTAAAAAAGAAGCTGGCGAAGGTGGAAGATCTTCCATAACCGGAAAGGTTTTTATGTCTGATAAATCAGGAAATAATCAAGGAGAATATTTCATTCCAGATTATGATGTTTTTATCATTTATGGTGAAGACAATGAAATCTATGATGAGGACATGAAAACCAATTATGATGGTTCATTCGAATTCAAAAACTTAAGAGAAGGAACTTATAAAGTTTATTCATACAGTGAAGTTTCGACAAATCCGTCTGGTTTAGAGCCCGTTTTCAAATCTGTTACTTTAGGTAAAAAAGAAACAAAAGATATTGGAACAATTGAGGTAAGCAAATAATTGGAAAATCTAAATCACATACTTCAAAAAATTGATCCTATTTCACTTAAAGAAATGGACACTGTGAAATTGCTCAATAGGGCGGACACAAAGTTCATCTTTAATTCAAATATATTGTGTGATATTTTGGAAGAAATAAGACCCAATTACAGGGTGCTTTCCACAGAATATGGTAGAATAAATAGCTACAGAACGTTGTACTATGACACCAAAGATTTATCAAGTTATATAACGCATCACAACGGAAAACTGAATAGACTTAAAATTCGATTTAGGGAGTATATTGATTCAAATTTAACTTTTTTAGAGGTTAAATTCAAATCGAACAAAGGAAAGACCAATAAATCAAGATTAGAAAGTCCAGCCATTGAAAACAGTTTAGGTTCGGTGTCTAAGGATTTTATAAATAAAAATTCCTTTTATAATGCTGATGATCTTGTACCGACATTATGGAATAGCTTTTCTCGGTTAACTTTAGTTCACAGAGTAGATAAAGAAAGATTAACGATTGACTTAAATATCGGTTTTAGTAAGATCGAGGGAGGAGAAAAAGTAGAGATTCCTCACTTAATTATTGCTGAAGTAAAGCAAGAAAAAGCTACTGCAAATTCTGACTTTATTCGTGTCATGAAAAGAAGGCACATTCGACAAAGCAGTATGAGTAAATATTGTATAGGTACCGTTTTGACTAACAAAAATGTGAAATCAAACAAATTTAAAGAACATATTTTAAAAATAAATAAACTAGAAAATGATAGAACTGTTATTGCTTAAAATTCCAATCTTAGGATCAAAAATTATTGATTTTGATAGCTTCTTTGAAATGCTCATCAGGTTTTCTATTAACCTAATTGTAGCCTTTATTGTTATTCGAAAAATATACTATCCTATTCACAAAAGAAAGGATTATTTATTCACTTATTTCCTATTCAATATTCTCATTTTCTTTGTTTGTATTCTATTAAATGGAGTAAAACTTAAACTTGGATTTGCATTTGGATTGTTTGCGATTTTTGGAATTTTAAGATACCGTACAGAACAGCTACCAATCAAGGAAATGACTTACCTTTTCATGATTATAGCGATTGCTATCGTTAACTCATTGTCTGATCAAAAAGTAAGTTTAGCCGAATTACTTTTGGTGAATGGAACGATTGTATTGGCCACTTATTTACTTGAAAAAGTGTTCCTTTTAAAACACGAATCTAGAAAAGAGATTGTCTACGAAAAAATTGAAAACGTAAAGCCAGAAAACCACAAACTATTAATTGCTGATTTAAAAGATCGTACAGGATTAAACATTCACCAAGTTCAAATAGGGAGAATTGATTTCTTAAAGGATACTGTTAGAATTATTGTTTTTTATTATGAAGATGAAAACTCAAATGTATCCATTGAAAATACATTCATAAGCAACAAAAATGAGTAAACTATTTCCATATATCATCCTATTGATGCTCCCGGTCTTTGCACAGTCACAAGTGGTAAGTGATGCAAGATTGTGGACAGGCATATCTATTAGTAAGGAGTTTAATGATTTTAAATTCACTCTAGGCACGGAGTATAGATTAGATGAAAATTTCACTCATACGGATAAAGTTTTAGGAGAATTTGGAGCAGAATATGATTTTACAAAAAGGTTTTCAGGTGGAATCAACTACCGCTATTCAAGAGATAATGACTACGAAGAATATAGCTATGAATTAAGTCACCGATTCGATATTGGTTTAGAATACGAATTTAAGTTTGGCGAATTTGAATTAAAAAACAGGATTAAATATCAAATAGAATCAGCACCTGGCGACAGAAATAATCCTACCTATATTCGGAACAAAACTACTTTAGAATATAAAATAGAAAACAAAAAGAAAGACATTAGACCTTTTATTTCCTTCGAATTACATTATCAATTGAATGATGTTTATGCTTTTAATCGATCAAGACTTTCTGCAGGATCAAAATTTGATTTGAACAAAAAAAGTAGCATAAAGGTATTTTACATTTATGAGAATAAGTTCAATACTAAAAATCTCAAGCAAGGTCATATTTACGGGATTGGTTATAGTTTAGACATTTAAGTCCTAACCATTATTAGACAAAATCATTTGGATGGATTAATAAAACTTCAAATGAATAGAATCATTAAAGACGCTATTCATTTGAAGAAATCAATTTATGCGAATCATCATTTTACGAGCAGACACAAAGTAAATCCCGATCATTTTATATTTCAATTTCCAAGAACTTCAAAAGAGTAAACATCTGTAGTCAGCGATTCAGCACTCATAGGAAATGATTTCATTGTTGAGGACATAAAAACTACACCATATACGCCAGGCTCTAATCCTTTGGATGGAATTCGTTTAATAATTCTCAAAGTTTTATTCACTTCACTTCCGTCACAACCAACACGTTGAATTGGAATATCATTGTCTGGATTGTTTTTTGGAGTATTTTGAATAACCCTCTTTTTGTCTTTTACAATATCCATTTTAGCTAAAGTAAAAGGTACATTTTGCTTGCTCATTTTACCCCGAACATAAAAGGCTAAATCTTCACCTGAAGTTATTTTAACTGGAGCCTCTGCCCCTTTCACTCTAAAAGTTGATTGGTGACCCATTAACTTTTCACCCGCTGTAAAGAATGCTTTCTCAGCTTCCAAAAACATTAATTCTTCTTGACCATTTTGATGGATTGCAACTGACATTTCTGGCATTTCAGCCACTTTTTCATCGATTGAATTTGTGGAACTAAAAAATAAAGATCCAACAACAGCTGCACTTATAAATAAGATTTTCATAGTAGTAATTTTTTGTAATTAATGAACTTCGAAAATAATTGATTATTCAATATTTAGCATGGAAATTCATAGAATTAATATTTAGAACCAAATAAAACCTATTAACCACCTGTTTACCATTAATTTATAATCTATTTGAATTTTAAATAAAGTTATACTGATTGCAAAGTAAAATATCAAACATGTTTTTCAAAGTAGATTTTTTTTGTATCTTTATTTAAGTTGAGCATTTTTCGACCTTCAACTAGCCACATAAATCAAGAAGTAAAATGGAATTCACAACGGAACAATATGACATAATAAATTCAACGGGAAACATTAAAATTAATGCCGTTGCTGGCTCGGGAAAAACAACGACCGTAATTGAATACGCAAAGGCCCGACCGAGAAAAAGCAAAATTCTTTATCTTGCTTTTAATAAATCGGTAAAACTAGAAGCCATGAAAAGGTTTCATGAAAAAGGCCTCACAAATGTTAAAGTTGAAACAGCTCATTCTTTAGCTTACAAAAACATTGTTTTTAAATATGGATACAAAGTCAGGCCCCAAGGATTTCAAACTTATGATATTGCTGAGATTCTAAAAATTCAAGGAAATGGAGAAAAACATACGGAATATGTTATTGCAAATCACATCAATAAATTCATTGCTTATTTTTGTAATAGTGACAAATCAAAAATTCAAGAATTAAATTATCTGGACCTTGTTTCAGACCGTAAGGCAAAGATTTTTGTAAAAACTTATTACAAATTCATTGAGAAACAAACAAGACTGCTGTTGAGTAAAATGGACAGTGGTAAAATTGGAGTGACACATGATTTTTATCTAAAGAAGTTTCAACTTTCAAATCCACAACTCAATTATGATTATATCCTTTTCGATGAAGGTCAAGATGCCTCCCCAGCAATGTTAAGTGCTTTCCTAAATCAAAAAGCCTGTAAAGTTATTGTGGGGGATACACATCAACAAATTTATGGTTGGCGACATGCCGTAAATTCATTAGAAAAGGCAGATTTTAAAACCTACCATCTTTCAACAAGTTTTAGATTTAGTCAAGATATTGCTGATCTTGGAATGCAGGTTTTAAATTGGAAAAATCATTTTAGCGATTATAAACCGATTAGTATAAACGGAAAAGGAAAAACCAAGGAATTTAAGGTTAAAGCGGTTCTTGCCCGCACCAATCTTGGACTTTTGCTTAAAGCTATTGAATATGTCACAGAAAAGAAGAATATAAAACACATTTACTTTGAAGGGAATATTAATTCTTACACTTATGCGGATGAAGGAGCCTCTTTATATGATGTTTTGAATCTCCATAATGGAAAAAACAAATTAATTCGAGATAAGTTAATCAAGCAAATGAATAGCTTGGAAGATTTAGAGGATTACATCAAAAAAACGGAAGATGTTCAACTGGGTTTAATGATTGAAATAGTTCGAGAATATGGAAATGAAATCCCGAATATTCTAAAAAAAATCAAAGCCAAACATGTTGGAGACAATGAAAAAGACAAAGCAGAAATGATCTTCTCTACTGTTCATAGGTGCAAAGGTATGGAATATGACGCAATACAAATTGTGAATGATTTCATAACCGAAGAGAAAATTGAGAAACTTAAAGCTGATGTAAAATCCAAGGGAGAAAATTTCTCTAAAATAAATGAGGAAATCAACTTGCTTTATGTTGCCATTACACGAACGAAAAACAGTATTCATATTCCAGAGACACTGATGCCAGAAGATTTTCCTTGTTCATCTCAAATTCGAGTTTTACGTGTTGAAAGTGAAGAAGAAAAAGCTGAAAAAGCAGATTTAGAAAAAGTAATAAACAACGCAATAGAAAAAGGGGATCAAGCATATTCCCTTGAAAAAATAAGAAAAGACTTTAAAGGAGCATATCGACCATGGACTACTGACTTAGACGATGAATTAACAATTATGTACTGTGAAGGTGTAAATGTACGTGATATTTCCAAACATTTTGAAAGAACAAAAGGAGCTATTCAGTCGAGAATCAATAAATTAGAGTTGGAAGAAATGTATGGTTAAAATTAATTTTACTAAATTGCATGCTGTAAGAAGCTAAACATTTTTTTTACCTAAATTCTAACACCGCAATAATGAAAAAAAAATCAATTCGGATTGCATCTCTTCTATTTCCTGGAATAATTGCAAATTTCGCATACAAAAAACTTACTAATCCCCAAGTAAGGAAATTACGCGAAAACGAATTAATAACTTTAGACAAAGCTGAGAAAGAAAGAATGCGCTTCAAAGAATTCGATATTCAGCTCTATTCTTGGAAAGGTGGTGATAAAAAGATTCTTTTAATACATGGCTGGGAAGGACAAGCAGGAAATTTCTCAGATATTATTGAACAACTTTTATCGAACGGATATACAGTTTATGCTTTTGATGGACCCTCTCATGGATATAGCAGTAAGGGAAAAACCAGCTTGTTTGAATTTTCGGATTTGGTGGGCACTTTGATCCAAAAAAACAACATTAAACTACTGATTAGCCATTCTTTTGGTGGAGTAGCAACAACATTCGCTCTTTATAACAACTCTAATTTACAGATAGATAAATATGTACTACTTACTACACCAGATAAATTTATTGAGCGAATTGATGAAGTTTCAGAATCTGTTGGAATAAGTACAAAAGTAAGAAAGCGCTTAATTCATAGATTAGAAAAAGAAACCAAAATGAATGTGAAAGCACTTAATGTAAGCGGATTTGTAAAATTCATATCTGTCAAAAAGGCTTTAATAATTCATGATAAAGATGATAAAGTTATCCCTATAAAATATTCATTAAACGTTCACAAAAACTGGAATGAATCTGAATTTAAAGAAGTTGAGGGGACAGGCCATTTTCGTATTTTGAGATCAAAAGAAGTAATTGAAACGATTATAGATTATTTGAATTGAGAATGGAACTTAGTGTTTGATGACAAAACCATATACTTTAAAGAATAGTAAAAATCAAATTTCGGGTTTGGTTTTATCAACAGAAAAGGAATTAATAATGATGATATATATTACCAAGCTGGAAGCTGGCCGGGCTATATACCCATGAATTTTGTATTAAACGAACGAAATGGGAGAATCATCAGCCTTTGCAATACTGATTATGATGGATTGACATTTTTATCAAATGAGATTATTCAAGTGCTTTTAAAGTAAGTTACTTTGCCCCTGAACAATTTAGTTGCCCCTAGAAAAAAAAGAGAATAAGATATTAAACATCAATCATCTAATGAATTTATGTTTATTGCAAAAATTTATATTTAGCTTTGTAGAATAGATTAACTAAAAGGATATCGGTGATAATCTCCGAAATCTGTAAATACCCTGCTAAAAACAAGATAGCAAAATGAGAAAATTATTTTTTATCCCCATACTAATCGTTTCAATAATTTCAATTCAAAGTTGTAAGAAAAGAGTTTTTGATCCAATTGTTATTCCTGATACTCCAGAGGAACCATTAAATGAAGATATTGTTGCCTTCAATACCTATCTTTCTGAACAAATGAATGCGCTCAATATTCCTGGTATTTCTGTAACGATATTCAGAAAAGATGAAATTCTCTATGATAAACAAATGGGGAAAGCAAACATTCAAGAAGACGAAAACCTCACAAAAGATCATTTATTTTTAATGGCATCAGCCTCAAAAATAATTACAGCCACTGCCCTACTTCAATTATATGAATATGGTCATTTCTCTTTAGATGATGCTATCAATGACTTCCTTCCTTTTACTGTGGCCAATCCAAATTCTGCAACTCCAATAACTTTTAGAATGTTGTTGACGCATACTTCAGGAATTGCAGATGGAAGTGTTTTAGATGATCTTTACTATGATGGGTATGATAGCCCTCTACCAATTGATTATTTCGCAGAAGAATACTTAGTTCCTGGAGGAAGTTTTTATAATGCTACAGAGAATTTTAGAAATTTTGAACCAGGTACTCAATATGAGTACTCAAATGCTGGAAGTACATTAATGGCAGTTTTAGTTCAAGAAATTTCGAGTCAAGATTTTGATAACTATTGTAAGAATAAAATTTTCACTCCTATGGGAATGACGCAAACATTTTGGAAATTAAATAAAGCAAAACAGTCCAATTTCCCGTTAGTGACTCCTTATAATTATGTGAATAATCAATTTGATCCAATAGATCAATATGCCTTCACTCATTTCCCAAGTGGTGGACTGAGATCTACAGGTAGAGATATGATGAAGTTTTTCTCTGCACTTGCTAATGATGGGGAATTTAACTTAACACATCTTTTAAATGACAACACAATTGATATGATGTTTTCTCAACAAATTCCATCTATCAATAATAAAATGGGATTCCATGTTTTCCTTTTAGATCCTATAAACTTCTTATGGGGTGATGATGGATCTATTCCAGGAGCATCAACAATTGTTGGTGTTGGTCCTTTCTCAGATATGGGAGTAATTATTCTAACAAATCAGGGAGATGTAGATTTGAAAGATTTGCTTTACGAAGGGTATCAATTGGGATTGAAATTGTAGAAATTTATGGATTAAAAATTCAAGGATCGAAGGATTAAAGGATTGAAGGATTGAAGGATTGAAGGATTGAAGCTAATTAAGCTATCTGAATTCATACATACCAATAATACTGCAAGATATTTCAACTCAGAATTGGACGCCTTTGATAGTGAATAAATAGTTTTCAAATCTTTTTGATCATTACAATCTGCGCAAAAAATAAGTGGCGCGCTGATTAAATTGATTAAAGGCTTTAACTCTTCACATCTTATCACCAAAGTCTTATGCGCTTTAATTTATTTGTTTCAAATGATATTTTCTATTTGAGATGTTAATTAAATTCTTGAATAACAATACAACTTCTATCATCTTACCTAAACATCCTCTAGATTTTCAAAAAATGTTAATCAATTTATAATTTATTGTACCTCAAAATCTACCAAAGTGACAATTCAATAGATTATCAGGAAATATCGAATCTTAGTCAAATCTTTAAGGAATTATTTTTTATCTTAGTTAAAATTATAAACTAAAATTCTCAAAATCAGATTATGAAACATAATTTTACAGCACTTTTTACAGCATTACTCTTCTTTGGAACCATAAACGCTCAATCATGGCAGCAAAAATCAAGTAATCCAGGAGACAGCAGACATCACCCCGTTTCTTTTTCGCTTGATGGCAAAGGTTACATGGTGACAGGTTCAACAGATTTCGTAGATGAAACCACTGACTTTTATGAATATGATCCTGTAGCAGATACTTGGGCGACTTTACCTGATTTTACTGGAGTAGGTCGTGGATTTTCCATTGGTGATACATGGAATGGTAAAGCATACATGGGTTTCGGATTTGGGGCAAACAATGCTTACCTCAACGATCTTTGGGTATTTGATCCTTCAACAAATGCTTGGACGGAACTGGCTTCTTGTCCATGTGCAAAACGTATTCATCCAACTTTTGTAATTGAAGATGGTTTGCTCTTCGTGGGAATGGGAAATAATAATGTGAACGGAAATATGAAAGATTGGTGGGAATACAATATAGCTTCCGATTCTTGGCGTCAACTTCCAAATCTTCCAGGTTTAGAAAGACACCATCCTTACATGTTTTCCGCTGATGGAGATGTTTATACTGGATTAGGTCATGGAAATGGACCAGGAACAAAGGTTTTTAAAGATTGGTACAAATGGGAAATTGCCACTGAAACGTGGGTTCAATTAAATGACTTTCCAGCGGAAGGTCGAGTTGCTGGAACTCAGCTCAGCATTGGTGACCGTGGATTTATAATTAGCGGTGATGGAGATAACCACAACTCAATCCCATCTGGGGAATTTTGGGAATATGATTATCAAAATGATTCTTGGAATGAGCTCCCACCTCATCCGGGCTTAAGCAGATGGGCTCCTGGATCTTTTGCAATTGGAAATGTTGTCTATTTCGGAGCAGGTCAAGTTAGAAATGGCTCAAATGCTGGTTTAAAAAATGATCTCTGGAGTTTTGATCTAGCTACGTATGTTGGCGTTACAACCGAAAACAAACTTTCTGAAATTACACTTTATCCAAATCCAGTAATTTCAAATATTCAATTGAATGGAATTTCTTCAGAAGATAATGCAACGATTCAAATTACAAATAGCGCTGGTCAAACTGTATTCAAACAAAATTATTCAGGAGGAAAAATTGATGCTTCTCATTTGAACGCAGGTTTTTACTTTTTGAATATTATAAAAGCTAAAGGTACTGTTGAACGGATAAAGTTTGTTAAGCAGTAAATCTGAAGTAACTAATCATAAAATAACTATTAAAGAAGCTCTTCTCAGGGCTTCTTTTTATTTTGATTGAGAAGTAGTAAATTAGTCCACTGAAGAAATGAGAAAATTCAAGGCCAAAATAGAAATCATAGGAATAAATCCTTTCGTGTTTGTCCCACTTGAAATATTGAATACCATTTTCGAAGAAGCTAATAAAAACAAGGGGATTATTCCAGTTAGAGGAACGATAAATGGAAAACAATATCAACAAACATTATTGAGATATAGTGGCGAATGGCGATTATATATAAATATGGTCATGCTAAAAGATTCGCCCAAAAGAATTGGTGAATTAATAGAAATTGAAATTGAATTTGATCCAAGCGAGAGAACTGTTGTACCTCATCCTAAATTAACCAAAGCATTCAAGGAAAATAAAGAAGCATTCAAAGTTTTTGAAGGGTTAACTCCATCCAGTCAAAAGGAAATAGTGAAATATATTTCGTTTTTAAAAACTGAAGCGAGCATTGATAAGAATGTAAAAAGAGCAATAAATTATCTCTTGGGCAATGAAAGATTTATTGGAAGATATGCCGTAAACGAAAGATAACTAGATTATAAAACAACTTATTTTTAACATTTAAAGAACCTACAGAAATTGCTTTAAAGCATTATCAAATATTTAAAAAAATGGATTTATTTAATGACGATACAAATATTTTACCTTTTGATGGAGAAGTGAACTACTACGGTCCAGTGCTAAATCAAGAGAAAGCAAAAGAATACTTTCAAAAATTAATGGAGAACATTAGTTGGGAAAACGATAAAGCCATCATATTCGGTAAGACAATCATCACCAAAAGAAAAGTAGCTTGGTACGGCGACAAACCTTTTGAATATACGTATTCGAAAACAACTAAATCGGCTTTACCATGGACTAAAGAACTAATAGATTTGAAGGAAATCATCGAGAAAAAATCTGGAGAAACATATAATTCTTGTCTACTTAACCTTTATCACAGCGGCGAAGAAGGAATGGCTTGGCACAGCGATGGCGAAAAAGATTTAAAGAAAAATGGCGCTATTGCTTCATTGAGTTTTGGTGCAGAAAGGAAATTTTTATTCAAACATAAAGCATCCAAACAAAACGTTTCTGTAATTCTACAGAAAGGAAGTTTATTGGTGATGAAAGGAACGACTCAAACCAATTGGTTGCACCGCTTGCCTCCAACAAAAAAGGTAAAAACACCAAGAGTTAATTTAACTTTTAGGACAATTGATGTTTAGCAGAGGAAACTGAACCATTATGGACTATAAGTTCCATAGGTTCAAATGAGAATAAAATCCTACAAACATCACAATATTTAGATATAAAACTTTTTATAAGCTAAAGCTAGATGCACTAAAGCACATATTTTTAACTATTTCTGAGACCATTAAAGAAAGTAGAAACAGAGTTTTTTAATTCCCTTGATAAATCCGTTACCGAACGCTAACAGCTTCTAACTTAAATTTTATATTTACTTTAGATAATCGATTCTTGAATAGAAGATTAAACAAGCACCATGACTAAAGGTATAAACGAAATTAGAGAAAAACTTAAAAAGACACTTGAAAGCTTTTTAGGTCCATTAAAAGTAAAGGTCAATAAACCATCTAATTTTGAATTAATGGGAACTATTGAAACCTATCAAGGAAAGCAGAAAGTTGAAGGAATTTACTTTTCAAGTCTTGTTCCCAAAGACAAAGATGTGAGATTATATTTCTTCCCTGCTTATACACATCCACAAGAATTTGAAAGTTTATCTGAAACATTAAAAAAATTCAAGAAAGGAAAATCCTGTTTCCATATAAAATATCTAGACGAAGAATTAGAAAATGAAATTCAGAATATGATTTCAAAAGGTGTTGAACTTTATAAAAAAGATGGTTGGTTGGAATGATATTCGTAGAAATTCTCAAAGAAAAAGGCAAATGGAAAGAGGAGTAATTTTTCAGTTATATCATTTGAAATTAATGAAAGGATTAAATGGTTGGATCAGTTGAGGAAAGCACTAAATAAATTATTTGTAATTTTAAATTATTCAGTAATTGATTTTCAAAATTCAACAAGGTAAAATTGATAATTAACAAAACACTTTATGAAATTTAAAATTCTATTTCTCATATTAATCATAGGTTTTAGCAACATCGCTTTGTCTCAAAATCTATCCAGTATTTTCACCAATATCGACACACTTTACATCCCAGGTGCAGTTCCAGGACATATCTCTCCATTGAATGCAAATGTTACAGCAATTGTATCGAGTAGTCCATGTGAAAATCCTTTACTGAATTTCGCTGTGGCAACTGAACATCAAAGCGGGCGAGTTATCGCTATTGGTCACGAAGGAATTTTATCCAATAACAACTATAATCAAAGTCATAATTTACAGTTTCTAATTCAAGCGATGAATTGGCTGAATTCTACTACAAAAAGAGTTACTTTGAAAGAAGGTTGGATTGATATTTTCAATTCAAGCGCTCTCCAATCTGAACTAATCGGTGATGGATACACTATCAATGCTCCTATTGGAAGTATTACAGCGTCAGCGCTCAGTAATACCGATATTCTCATTTTAGGAAATGACTGGAATGGAACACAACCTTATTCAGCTGCTGAATTAACCGTTTTAGATAATTTCGTAAGCAATGGAGGCTCAATTTTCATTGCAGGATTAGGATGGAGTTGGCCGCAGAATCTAAACCTTTATCCTATGAATCAAGTGGCTAATTTATTTGATTTTGAGTATACTACGGATGCTATTTATGATCAAATTCATAACGTTAATGGCTCACCAAAATTGTATAATTTTTATCCTGATAATGCCTCAACTGTAATACCTTACTGTCCTTCTCCCTATTTGAATAAAAACTTTAAAAGAGGAGATACACTTCGCGTTATGAGATTAGCTGTTTCTACAAATGGAGAATTTACGCAAAAAAATGGCGGCGCAAGTGCGATTCCTCAATTATTGGAAGATTGGTTAGAAACAATAAATGATATTTATGGGAGAGAATTTGCCATTCGCTTTGAACTTATTCCAAATAATGACCTCCTAATCTTTTCAGATCCGGCAACTGATCCATGGCAGACATTACCACCAGGCTCTGGAGGATGCACAAATGCTGGACTTATTTTAAATGACCAGGTACACGTTATTGACAGTATTATTGGTGATGCAAATTACGATATAAGTCATGTAGTCGCTGGAAGTCCTTTTGGCGGAGGTTGCGCTGGAGGATTAAAAAGTGGTGTTTCTGGTGGACTAGATATTCCTGTAACAAGACATGAAATGGGACATCAGTTTTCACAATCTCATACTATAAATCATCCCAACAACAATAATTACGAAACTGAAAATGGAGCCTGGACAATTCAAGGGGGAAATCAACAAGGCCATGCACATGGCGTTTCATATCATCAAACAGCAAATCTATTAGTTAATTCAATTTCTAATAAAGGAACTAAAATATCCACTGGTAATACTATTCCAACGGTTAACGCTGGTTCAGATCATGCAATTCCAATAAGTACACCTTTCACTTTAACTGGAACTGCCGTTGATACTGATCTCAACGAGTCCTTAACTTATGTTTGGGACAATATGAATCCTGGATTACCACAATCAATTCCTGTAGGAGATGATTCTCAAGGAGCAATTTTCATGCGTTTACTTCCTGACACTATTTCTAGTAGAACATTCCCAAAAATGAGCGATGTTGTAGCAAATATTAATGCCAATGCACAGGAACAATTACCTACTCAACCCAGAATTATGGATATTCGATTGACAGTGAATGACAATCATAAAATGCTCTACAATGGTAAAATGATCAATGCAAGTGGAACAAATTCTGATGATATACAAATTACGGTTGCAGATGCAGGCCCGCTTGAAGTGACAAGTCAAAATACCGTTGGAATTGTTTATGATGTTTGGTCAAACCAAATGGTTAATTGGAATGTAAACAACACAGATCTTCCTCCAATTAACACACAAAATGTGAAGATTTTATTGTCAACAGATGGTGGTTATACTTATCCTTTTGTGCTTTCACAAAGCACTCCAAACAATGGTTCTGCAGCAGTTACTATTCCAGACATTCCTACAACTACAACGGCTAGAATCAAAGTTATGCCGGTTGATAATATTTATTTTGATATAAACACAAAAGACTTTTCTATTCAACAGACAACTAGTACTTCTGAATTTGATTTGATTGGAAATTCCATAAATATTTATCCAAATCCAGCGAAGGAATCATTCACGATTGATTTACCTGAAAGCATGAAATTTAAAACTGAGATTTATGGTCCGCTAGGTCAATTGATGATGACAGAAGAAAATGTTAACACTTTTGATATTTCTAAATTATCAAACGGGATATATTATGTTGTTGTTACTGATTTCGATTCAAATCAGAAAGTAAGGAGAAAATTGATAGTGTCGAATTGAAAAATAAATAATATAAAAATTAAAGGGTGTTTTGAAATCAAACGATTTTCAATGTTATTTTAGTGAAAAATAAACAACACGTCTAATAAACACATGCAAAAAACAGCAATCCTAATTAGCCTTTTATCTTTAATAAGCGCTTTTGCTTTTAATGAATTAAACATCCATTTTTTAAAGAAAGACAGCGTTGAATTAAGATACAATGAAACGGTTATAACAGCGGATGATGTGAGTTATATTCGTCCTGCACAGAACTACCTAGAAATTGGAGAGTTAAAAAACAATATGGTTGGAGATGGATCATACTTTTTACGTCCTCCAGGCTATTCTTCTTTATTTGTATTCTATGGTTTTTTCCTTGAAATAGAAAACGCAGTAAAAGCTGTGAAAATAACCCAACTTATACTTTTTGCTTTATCTGTCTATTGCTTGTTTTTCATTGCCTTTGGATATATAAAATCTAAGAAAATCGCCATTTTAATTACGGGAATTTATGGAGTTAGCAACCTAGCTTCTGGTTTTCTATATTATACATTAACAGAAGCTATTACTCCTGCACTTGTTATTTTCTTTGTGTTTTTCTTAATGCGGGCCAAAGAAGAAAATCGGCATAAAGCGAAACTTGTCTTCTACTATATTGCTGCTGCGATTTTCTCATTTCTCTTTATTACCCGCCCAGTCTTGGCTATTTTAGGTCTAGCTTTTCCATTCTTTATTTATGCAGATTTCTGGAAAAGAAAGAAACAGTTTTTTACGCAATTAATACTCGTTGGTTTTATAGCTTCTAGTGGAATGATCGTTTGGCAGGTAAGGAATTACAATATCACCAATCAAATTGTAGGATTAAATCCTATTTATTATCCTGAAAATAGTCAATCTAGTTTTCGTCCAACACATGAAGCGCTTTGGGATTTATGCAAAGGTTGGGGAGAAATCGGCGCGGATTTCCATTCTTATGTCGGCCCATTCTGGAGTTCAGCCATTCATGGCAATGCTAATCAAGAAGATATCGATAAAATCATTAGTCAATTCCCAAATGAAGTAGTCGAAAAACTAGATAAATATAAACTAGAGGAAATGCTTAGAACCTACCAACTTTCAATTGAAAATCAAAAACACTTCTATGAAAATAGACTTCCAATGCCTCAAGAAATTCCAGAAATTGAAACAAAAACAATTTTACAGATTAATGAATTAACAGCTGATTTTAAAAAAGAGTTCTGGTTTCAATATTACATTTCAAGTCCAATAAAAGTGTTTAAAGAACTGGCTTTTCATTCAAATTTATCAATGTATATTTTCCAAAAAACTTTTAGAGGGAACATTCTGATGGAAAGTTTTAGGTTATTTGCCTTTTCAATTCATGTATTGGCTCTTGTGACATTAATTTTTAGTCTATTTTTCAAAACACCAATTCATCTAAAATCCCTCTTTTCTTACTCCGTATTGATTTATGTTTTCTTTCTCATATTTGTACAACGTGGTATTGAAGAGCGCTATTCACTCCCCATCCTTCCGCTTGTTTTAGTGAGTTTCGGTTATTTTATCATGCAATTGAAAACAATTATCTCACAAAAATTGATTCGAAATAAAGATCAAAGAGTTCTAGAGTAAGCTACAAAACCACAATGGACTGAAAGTACAATATGTTCATTTGAGAATAAAATTATAGAATGAACGAAATATTAAGGTATTCGATGTTAGTCATTAGACTTTAGGTCCTTTTTCTAACATCTGATATAAGGTTTTTAGAAGCTAAAGCAAAATTCACTAAATGCATCGTTTTGACTATTTCTGCGACCAATAACCCGCATCATCATTCTCCTATCGAACGATCAATTTCTCAACCTCCAAACTGTCAACAGAATAGACCTTCACGAAATAAAAACCTGAATTCAATTTCAAATTACTCAGTTTAATTCCTTTTTGTTTCTCCTCAAACTTTGCACTATAAATCAATTGCCCTGTTTCATTTATAATCTCAATTGAAGAGATCACCTGATTTGAAGCAATCATTAAATCATGACATGTATTTAAAGGATTTGGATAAATATTCAAGGAACCAATATCATCAAACAAAATTGATTTAATATCTGAATAGGAAAATTTACCATCAAAATCTACTTGCTTTAATCGGTAATAACTGATTCCGGCTTTAGGATATCTATCAAGATGATTATAATTTATCAAGTGATTACTATTTCCAGCACCATCAAGCTTGCTGATAGATTCAAAATTAAATCCATCTGTTGAACGTTCTAAATCAAAATAGTCATTGTTCAATTCTGAAGCAGTTGTCCAGTTAATCATCACCGAATTATCTTGTTTATTCACTTTAAAATCTATCAATTCTATAGGAAGAGGATTGATATCATTTGTTGTTCCGATAGTGAAAGGGCCAAAACTAGAAACTGCAGAAGTGGATCGTACCGTTCCAGTTGATGGAGTCCCTCCAAAACCGCCATTTCCTAAATCTTCCCAAAGACTTCCATTCCATTGACTCACCAAAAGCGTAGATTGATTAACAACTCCACTACAACTGCCTGATATGGTGTTTTTATAATAAAGTCTTACAGCAGCTGGGCTACTTGAAACTAATCTGTCTAAAAGCCAATACTCACAAGAGCTAATGCTATGAATTGAAATATCCAACGGACTATTTGGTGTTCCACTGGAAACTACATTTTGCGGGAAATATTCTGCTCTAAATTGGGCTGAAGTACTATTTGGGGCTGTAGCCAATCCTATTGCTCTATAAAAATTTCCTTTTCCTACTGGAAAAGTAAAAACATCATTCCCTGTTTTTGTTACTGGACCATTTACAAAAGCATTGTCTGAAACCGATGTCACAAAAGAATTATCGCCCATAAATAACATATTAGTGACTGTTGTATTAATATTCCCTTGGACTAATGCTAAAATACTTCTTATTTCAATTGGAGTATTTAAAGTAATGTCATCACCTGAGTTTAAAGTCTGAAGAGCAGCAAACTCAGGCATTGGAGTTACTCCTATTACAGAAATAAATTGAGCAGTTGCTCCATTCATTGAAACTTTACCACTTCCTGATGCACCGAATCGTACCGTGTTATCTGAGTCTATAAAAATTGATTTTGCGTATTTACTTGTAGCGCTAAAAGTTGGCAATATGTCACCCGTCCCAACTTTTTCATAAGTAACATCTTCATTAAAATTATTTCCTATTGTATTTGAAGGAGTAAACTCCCCACTTCCTGAATTACGTAAAAAGGTTATCCCGTTGAAAGTGTTTCCCCCAACACTTTCATCGTTTGAGGCTCCATTTTTATGTAGAGTAGCATTGGAACGATATGTTGAGTTATTTGAAAACATTCTTGGACTACGAAATGTCACTGGACCATCCCATATTGAATTATCAATCTCAAATCTTGTACTCCCCGTATTTAATTCTAACAATTGCGCAGTGCTTCCTATTTGGTTGAAGTTTCTAAACAGAAGTTCCTCAGCTATGTAACCACCTACACCAATAGAGAGTGTTTTTCCGTTCACTAAAGTACCAGTACCGCCGCTTTCACCAAAAAGTATTCCAACTGAACTTGCAGATGTAGCATTTAAAACGATATTCTCATTGTATAAATTATCACTTCCTACGTCATGGTTTATAAAAATTCCTGAATTTGTAGCATCAGAAGAAACATTCAGATTAAGTACCCCATTAAAAATCACATCCCCACTATTCCCTAAAAATATTCGTTTATTATTTCCGCCCAAGCCAGAATTTACTACGGTTGTATTCCCAGCGATTGTAATTTCCGCATTTAAGTTGTCTGCAAGAACTATATCAGCTCTATTTGAAGTGGATGAATTCGTTAAGTCTAAATTCCCTATAAAATTCACATCTCCATTTCCTCCAAGAATAACGTTATTATTTGTTCCACTTGAATTATTAATAACTGTTGTATTCCCTCCCACTAATAAGGATGAATTTACTTGATTAGCAATAATTACATCTTGTGAGGATGCACCACCAGAAGAAGCCAGTATTGATAAATCTCCAAAAATAAAATTTCCAAAAGCTCCATGAGCAATTTCTAGATCACCCTCCCCTTCGCTTATTATGGCTAGATTCTCATCCCATCTATCAAAAGCAGAATCTCCCATTCTAAAGTAACCTGAGCCTGTGTTACGAATTGTAGAATTTCTTTCAAACACATTTCCTCCAGCACTCCTGTCGTTTAAGTCACTTGTTTTTTCAAGATAACTTAGCCCTCTATAAGTTGAGTTTTCTGATATAATTCTAGGACTAATAAAACTTACATCACCCTCCCAACTAGAACCAATAGTTTCAAAACTAGCGGACCCTGTTAATGTAATGTTTTGCGCTGTGAGACCGGTTTGAGTGAGGTTTTCAATAATTAATTCTCCTGTTGCAAAACCTCCACTACCAATAGTTAAAGTAAACCCATTAGCTAAACTTGTAGTTCCTCCACCTTTACCAAACTGCACACCTTCCCCGTTTATATGCGTATTTTCAACAACTACATTACCGTTAAAAGTAACGCTAGACGTTGCTCTATCAGCTATAAGAACGAAATTACTATTAGCGTCAGAATTATTAGAAATGGAAGTATTGCCATTTATAACTACCGAACCTCTTTCACCAATATATGTCCTTTTTGTAACTCCTCCATTAGCAGTTTGGATTAAATTAAGTATTCCATTTACCGCTAATGAACTATTTAAACTGGCGGAAAGGTTAACCTCACCACCGTTACCCTGTGGTGAGTTATCAATAATCAAATCACCATTTAATACTATACCACCATCATGAGGAAAACCGACCCTACTATTATCTGCGCTACCCACATTTTTAATAAAAACATCGCCACCTATAGTTATACTAGATACTGCATCGTTACCAATCCTAACTATATTGCTCCCTAAACCAAATCCATCGTTGTTAATAGATAAATATCCAACTATGATATTATGTGCACTACTGTTAGCTAAGAATATGTTTGATTCACCAGAATTATCAATAGCCAAGTTCATTTGAAAGACATCTGGATTATCACTTCCCATAATGAAACGACCCTTACCAGAGTTTTTCAGTACTACATTTCTATCAAAAAAGTTATTTCCTTTGGAGTCATCTGTTTCATTTCCCGTTTTTTCAATATAAGTATTTCCATGAAACCTTGAAGAATGGGTCGTTACACCCGATGCAACTCCATTAAAATCCCCACCCCAATCACTAGATTCAGAACTTAATTCTGCTGTTCCTGTTAAGGTTAGGGATTGTGCAGTTGTACCAGTCTGATTAAAATTCCCAAAACGAAGTTTACCACTAACAAACCCACCAGAACCAATTGAAACACGTCTATTAGCAGCCAAAACTCCTGAACCACCTGCATTTCCAAAATAAACTCCATCACCATCAGACTGGGTGTTTGATACTACTATGTGGCCATTATAAATATTACTACTTTCTGAATTACTATTCAATATAAATTGATTCGTGCTAGATGTTGAATTATTGATTAAAATTAGAGAATCGCCAAAACTCACGTCTCCTCTGCGTCCAATATAAGTTCTCGTGTCATCATTGACTCCATTATTTATAAATTTTGATACTCCATTAACAGAAACTGTTGATGTTTCAGCGTTGGCAACAAAGATTCTTGAATTATCGCCAGTTGCATTTTGTGTTACATCCAACCTTCCAGCAATACTTACAGAGCCAGAATTTCCAATAGTAATAGAACTATTACTGGCAGATGAAGTAGTTAAAACAGTAATATCTCCAGCAACAGCTAATGAACTAAATTCATCTTCGCTTAAAATGATAGCCTCTGAAGAACCACTTCCAGTAATTTTTAGATCACCCGTTACAATATTGCCTGAGCTATTCTCAGCTAAAAATATTCTTCCAGATCCACTATTGATAATATCTAAATCCTTTAGGAACTCATCGGGATTAATCCTGCCTAAAATTAATCGGCTGGATCCTGAATTAATTATAGTTGTATTTTCATAAAACATGCATCCACCGTCACCATTTGTGATGGCTGATCCGGTTTGCTCAGCACTAACAATAGCATTAAAAACACCTCCATTGAATTCTATTCTCCCGCTTTCAATGTTAATAATTGCGCCGAATTTAACATTCTGGAATCGAGTCCGCCCTGAAGTTGAATAATTAATCTCTGAAGTTCCTGGGGAATCATTTATCGTCCCCCCTAAAAAACTACAGTCTTCATTTCCTGAAACTGTAGGGTTAAATGAAAAGCCTCTTAAATCAATGATACCTGCGTAATTCTCTGTATTTATTCCATCAAATGCAGCGGCTACATTTAAATTACAATTCCCTAATCCATTAGCATTGAAATAAACGAAGTCTCCATTTGAAGGAACAGAAGCGCCTCCAGGACCTCCATCTGTTGCTGACCAATTGGCTGTATTATTCCATTGACCTAATGACGAGGCAATCCAATATCGATCAGCCGAATAGACTGTTGAGCTTAAAGAAAATAAGAATAATATTAATATAAGATTTTTCATTTGGATAGGTTAAAATTTATATTACGATCTAGGTAAAAAACAAATATACATAATTTAGTTAAAAAACGTAATTGTTATTTGTTAAAAACGAACATATTCTACTGATTGCCTTTGACATATGAATAAAAACATACTAGACTAGAGGCTTTTCTCACAAAATTGCTTGGTATAGTTGAAAATATTTAACTTTCATACAAAAACAAATAACAACTAAAATAAGCGACTACTTTACAATAAATGATAGAATATATTATTTTTATCAAATGAATTACCTCCTCACAAATCAAGAAACAAAAAGGTTAAAATTTCGACTTCTCCACGAAGATGATTTTGATAGATGGCTTCCATTATTTAAATACGAAAACATTGCTAAATACTTAGACTTTGACCCAAAATTGTCTCCAAATGAAATGTGTGAAAAATGGTTTGAGAAATCATTGAATAGATATGATTTAGGAAATGGAGGAATGAATGTAATGATCAACAATAAAACAAATCGATTTATTGGACAATGTGGTTTATTAATTCAAAATATTGACAGTGAAGAGCGATTAGAAATTGGATATTCTATACTTCCTGAGTTTTGGAATTGTGGTTATGCATCTGAAGCAGCAGCCTTGTGCAAAGATTATGCTTTCGAAAATAACTTTTCAGAATCTTTAATTTCTATGACTCATATTGAGAATATAGGCTCAGAAAAAGTGGCGCTAAAAAACGGAATGACACTAGAAAAAACAATTGGCGATTTTAATATTTTTAGTATCGATAAAAAAGATTGGGGTTAATTTGATTATTACAAATCATCAAAATTGAATCGTTTTAGTTGATAATCAATTAAAAACATTCATTAAAACTCATTTATTAATATTAACTCGCTTTTAATTACTTTTGATTGAAAGGCTTTAACATTTAATAAATTAGGCTCTATATGGAATACTGTGGGTAATTGAATTTTAGCTTACTTGAAATCAGATAAATCATATTGATAAAATTCTTTATATTTCTGTATCCCCTAGCTCTTTTTTTAGCCAATTGAACCTTTGAAT
>Ga0307486_1000653_pt1 | contig 30288 bp, 19 predicted proteins | sample CBIW02metaG_FD_203663 | JGI IMG/M metagenome (GOLD analysis project Ga0307486, IMG submission 203663) | Sea-ice brine microbial communities from Beaufort Sea near Barrow, Alaska, United States - CBIW 0.2 | ecosystem: Environmental > Aquatic > Marine > Coastal | place: USA: Alaska | collected... | reverse complement strand
CAATACCAAGAGAAGACATACAGAAATAGGAAAAGTACCACCTGATCAAATTTATAACCTCAAAAAAATAGCATCATAAATAATTATAAATATCTTTAAACTGTCTTACAGATGGGGAGTATTGTAGGGGCTATTGCGGTAAACAAAATATCCCTCATCGTTTCTCCGAAACTCAGGCTAATTTCCTGCCCTTTCTCGCCGAATACCATAAAGCTAAATTGAACTACCAGTGGTATGCTGAATAAAATAATAAAACTATTAAAAGCCGTGAGGGAAACCGAAAGTGCCACTCGTCCCTTAAGCATTTTCGTAACAAGATTTGAAGCGGTACCTCCGGGGCAGGCGGCAAGTAACATGATTCCAATTTTATATACAGGATCTATTGGCCAGAAAAAGATCAACAGGAAAGAAATAATAGGTAATAGGAATAACTGTGAGGCCAGGCCAGTAAGTATCGACTTTGGTTGAAAAAAAACCCTTATGAAATTTTTAAAACTTAGCTCCAGGCCTATACCAAACATAATAAGGGCGATAGACAGCGGCATAAAAATATCGGCAAATTGCTGCATAATCTTTCAAAAAGAATTCAAGATAAGATTTTTTTGAAAGACAGGAACAGTTTGGAATTTTGGAATAAAGTTGAACGAATTCCCAATAATTACGGAAACATAAACTTTTGGATCTTTTCTTTAGAAATTTCAGGATTCGCACCTTCTTCCCCGGCTACCAAAGCTCCCACTGCACAGGCAAAATCCAGTGCACCTTGCGGATCTTCTTTTTTCAACAAACCCGCGATTAAACTGGCAAGAAATGAATCTCCCGCGCCTACAGTATCTTTTACCTTCACCTTAAAACCACTGTTGTAATAACGCGCTCCATCTTTTAGTAAAACCGCACCATGACGACCTTTTGTGACGCAAATGGTTTTCGTATTTGTTTTTTCTGAAAGATATTGAAGGTTTTGTTCTATTGAATTGAAAGGCGATCCAATCATTTCAGCAATTTCAAATAATTCATCATCATTGAATTTTATAAAATCTGCCTGCTCCATAAGTTTAACCAAAACATCTTTTTCATAATAAGGCGGACGCAAATTAATATCAAAAATGCGATACTTTGCTTCCGGTAAAAGTTCGAAAAGTGTTTTTCGACTTATCTCATCGCGGCAAATTAAACTTCCGAAGATAAAAGAATCAGCATTTTGCACCGAATTTTTAATCCCTTCTGAAATTTCAATTTTATCCCAGGCCGCAGGATGTGCAATCTCATAAGTAGCCGACCCACTTGCAGATAAGGTTACATTAACCACTCCTGTAGCATGTTCTGCATCCTTGACAATATTATCGGTTTTTATATTCTTTGATTTCAGATACGAAATTAGCTTTTCGCCTTTTTCATCGCCCCCTACTTTGCTAATCATTTCGGTTTCAATCCCCAATCCCGATAATCTGGACGCAACATTAAGCGGTGCGCCACCAATTCTCTCTTGGTTTGGAAAAACATCATATAATATTTCGCCGAAGCATATAGCAATTGGCTTATTCATATTTTAAAATTTTTAAAAATAAGGATAAAAAGATAGGGACAATTTGTCGAAAATAAATTGAAATTAGCATTTAAAGTTCGTATTACAAATTTTCTTTTTTTTTGAAAAAATTACATTAATCTACCAGGTATCCCTGATATAGTTCTCACAAATCCGTCATTATTCATATATCCCTTTCATCTGCCAAGAACTCAGCGAAACCAATTCAGCCTGTTTTCCTCTAGATCTAAGGGATACTCCTAAACTGTCGTCTCTGCCTGGATAAACCCGGACTGCAACGACTTGTCTACCGTTAACAAATACTTCTACAACACTTTTATCGATAAATACCCTAAGATTGACATTTTCTTCCGGTTCCAATAGGAATGGGGCCATTTCAGGCGCCCTAACTTGTACCTCCGGAAGTACAGAGGAATAAGAAGTTTCTATAGAGATTAGACTTTCCCTGGTACCACGCCCCACCCTATCATTTTCTTGTCCAGTCACTAAGGGAATGAGATCTTCAGGCATTCTTGCTGTTCCTTCTTGGGATGAATAATTCAACCCATCAGAAAAACCCTTTTCTTTGTAAATAGCAATCCGGGTATATTCTTCCTTGTTGGGGGATCTAAGCACATTAAGTTCAATTAATTTTGAATCTTTCATATCAATTTCTGCCGAAATTTCCATTGCATTCCCCTTGACATCCTTCAGAACGACCTCTTCATTGGCTGGAAGAATAGTTTTACTCATATTCTGCTCGTCATAACGTAGAGAACTTAAATCTCCAGCAGGCTCTTGCCCCAATACATCATCCTCAAGCAAAGTTAACCTTCTGGGCAAGGTCATGATCTGGTTCCAGCCTTTGGTGGGTTTTCCGGGGTTCATATTAAAAATTACAATAACACCGCCCTTACCATCGGGAGTAGCCGAGGGGGCGTGTACTCCTGCAGGACTCACTGCTCCATGGTTGAATTTTCCACCGGAAGTCACTTTGAACTTGTCGTTTTCTTTGTCATAATCACCCAAAAGGTATTGTCCACCACTCATATGACTGAAGAAGTTCATAATGTATTTATCCTCCCCAATAGGCCAGAAATAAGGGCAAGCGCCATCATCCCCTACTAGGGTAAAACGATCATCTTCCACAAATTCATGTAAGTATTCCCAATTTTTAAGGTCTTTTGATTTAAATAAATGGTTTGCCCTAACTGGTTTCCCACCAGGACCTGTTTCACTTCGGCCAGCCGATAAAGAATAGTAGTAATCTCCCTTCTTCCAAATGGAAGGATCGAAAACACTATAGGGAAGTGAGGCATCAGTAGAATTCTTTAAAGGAATTACAGCGTCTCCGGTTATCTTTTCCCAGTTGAGAAGCAAAGGGTCACTAGACACAGCAACCATGTTCCCTACCCCGGTGCCGTGATACATGGCGATAACCCTATCCTCTTCAACTAAAGTAGCGCCCGAAAAAACGTGACGCTCAGGCCCAGGATAAATGGCGTAAGGAAGATCCCTCCAGTGCACCAGATCCTCACTGATAGCGTGGCCCCAATGTTGTCTTGGATCTTCTGGCGGATAGGCCTGATAAAATAAATGCCATTTACCATTCCAATAGCTTAACCCATTGGGATCATTTAAGGCGCCTTCAGGATTGACATAATGATAAATTGGTCGAAATGGATCACTTGCTAGTTTTTTCCTTGATTCGTTTAATCTCAACATTAAGGGATTAGATGCAAGCTGTTTTTCTTGCTCCTCAAGCGTATTAGCGAAGTTATATTTTGGAACTTTTGAGGTATTATCTGAATTTTCGATTTGAGCTTTACCTGTGTAGAAAGTAGAACATAAAATTGAAATAAAAATTATCAGTTTATGACATTTATTCAAATTATTCATGGTTCTATAGATTTTATTTATATTCGAAGATTTTACTCTTTCAATTTTAGGAATAGATCTTTATTATTCAAGCAAGATTATTAAAATTCAGGAGATACTATCCAAGACAAGATACTTACTCCAAGAAGACCGAAAATTAACAATAATTGTTATTCGGTCTCCTCAAGAATAAGTTATTTACTGTGGCATAGCTCCAGAATCAGGCATTAAAGTCGATTCTATTTATTGATTTTTAAATGGTCAAGCAAATTAATAGCCTGGATTTTGTTGATAAAGTCCTCCTGTAAAATCTATTTCCCGTTGTGGAATTGGATAATACTCATCTCTTCCGGCGGTAAAAACAGCATTTGCTAAGAAATCTCTTTTTGTTTTCTCCTCCTCAAGATAAGCGTTAAGGGTCTCAGCTGCCTCACCCCATCTCACAAGATCGAAAAATCTTGGACCTTCCATTCCAAATTCTAGTCTTCTTTCAAATTTTAGTGCCTTCCAGGCAAATTCCTTGCTTGGAAAAGAATCATACAATTCTACATTATAGATATCGGAGGCTCCCGCATCTAAAGGTCTTTCCCCACTGGCAGCAGCTCTTTGTCTAATCTCATTAATCAATGGAAGAGCTTCTTCATATCTATCCAGTTGGATCAGGGCCTCGGCCTTGAACAACAGTACATCGGCATAACGTATAAAAATCACATTCCTGGAAGTTCCCACAAATGGACCTTCCTTAACGTAGCAAGAACAATCTGGTGCCTGCTGTTCTTTCATATTTCCAAAGAACCCATAAACTCCGGGGTCTCTAGCCCAGGTAAAGTTATAGATCATATCTCCTTCTGAATTCACTGTATTGCGATATTTAAAAGGCCTTCCGGGTACTCCTACCGTATGGTCAAGTCTTGGGTCTACAGTTAATCCAGAAGAGACCTCAACTGTACCATCCTCCTGCACATTGCTCAGAATATCTGAATTGTTGAAAGTATCAAGCAATGGTAAACCGTTACCATCAGTCTGGAAAGCATTTACCATATTCTGGCTAGCAAGATGAAACCCACAGCATCCGTAAAGCCCTGTACCGTGTGGTGAATTTAGACCGGTCACAAAACTCACTCTTCCTACTCTTGTCCCATCATCAATAGAGAACTGAGCTGCCCAAATAGACTCCGGACCATTCTCATATTCCACAAGAAAGTTATTCCCATAATCAGGTTCAAGACTTCCTGTAACCTCATCGGCATAATCAATAACTTCTTGTAGCAAGGCTTCATTGATATTCACTACCTGATGTGTTTCATTCTGTTCATAAGCCTGATACAATTTAACTTTGGCAAGATATGCTGCTGCTGCATTCTTGTCTGCTCGTCCCACTTCATCCTGGGCCTGTGGAAGATTATTGTATGCGAACAAAAAGTCGTCAGCGATCTTATTCCACAATTCCTGATTAGGAAGATCGTTACTGGTTTCTGCTATCTCTTCCTGGGAAAGTTCCTCTGTAATATAGGGTATCTTTTTGAAGATACGCTTTAACATAAAATGAGAGTGCGCTCTTAAAAATCTCAGTTCAGCCTGTCGAATCGTCTTCAATTGATATTCTTCTTCTGGAATCTCATTAATCACCGACAATGCAAAATTAGCTCTTGAGATAGCTTTATAGTAGTTGGTCCAGGTACGCGGGGCCATTAATTCTCCCTGATCTGGTACAGTCAAATAATATTGTTCATATCTATCTATTTCCCCAACATCTCCACGGCCACCGCCACCTTTATAGGAGTCGTCAGAGCGTACACTTCCGTATACCCACATATTGGTCAATGGTCCTATCATATCATCGTTCGCAATACCTGCATAGGCAGCGATCACAAGTGATTCAGCATTATCAGCCGTTGTAACATTCTCGCTGGAGAGAACCCCTTCAGGTTCATATTCCAGAAAATCTTCGGAACAGGAAACCGCAGTAAAAGCGAATAATATTCCGGTTAGTATAAGTTTTATATTTTTCATGATTGTCATTGATTAAAAATTCACATTAACACCTAGAGAAACCACTGTAGGTACAGGTATTCTATTCACATCTGTTCTTTCAGGATCAGATCCTATATAATCTTCCGGCGTAAACCAGAAAAGGTTCTCTCCCTGAAGATATATCCTAAAATTCTGTAACGGAGCCAGTTTTTCAATTAACCCATCAGAAAGGGTGTACCCAAGTTGCATATTCCTGATCTTGAAATAGGAATTATTTCTGAACAAATAATCTGAAGTCCTAAGGTCATTGAATGCAAGGGATAATGATGGGATGTCACTTCCAGTATTATCAGGTGTCCAGGCATCAAGAACTCCCATACCGGCATTCTCCCGGCCCTGTACAAAGTTGTTCCAGAAAATATAAGGATCTTGCCCAATTCTTCCAGTCACCCCGGAACCGAATATCGAGAAATCCCAATTTTTATAACCAAGATCTACACGTATACCATACTCAAGATCTGGCAGGGTAGTCCCGATAAAATCACGATCATCTGTATCTATAACTCCATCACCGTTAAGATCTATAAATTTTATACCTCCCGGCCTGGCTCCAACCTGCTCTGGTGAATTGGCGATATCTTCCTCACTTTGGAAAAGTCCATCGGTTTTATATCCGAAAATCGAAAACTGGGAATGTCCCAGAATTGAGTTTTCTGCAGTTCCCGGAAAAGCCGCACGCACTTCCTCGGGAAGGAAGGTTATCTCGTCTTTGAAAGATGAGAAATTAGTAGATACCGAAAAGGTTAATCCATTATCCAGTGTATTGGAATAGGCTAAAGCAAATTCCCATCCATTAGTTTGCGTTGATGCACCATTCAGTACACGTTGCTGACCTTCACCAAATACTGAAGGAATTGGTGGAGTTGTTAATATATCTACCGTTTTCCTTGTAAAGTAATCAAAGGATCCTGAAAGTTTATTGTCAAAGAATCCAAAATCAACCCCAAAGTTCCATTCCTTTGTAGTTTCCCATTTAAGGTCAGGGTTTTCGGCCTGGACTGAAACAAAACCTGAAGCTAAATTTCCGGTATCGTTCCCATTGATATCATAGGCTGTACCTACATTATAATACTGCTCGAAGAAACCTCCGGTATACTGGGAAAGTGTAGGACCATATCTTGACTCATAAAGGCCAAATCTCGCTAAGTCTCCAATTGCCTGGTTACCTACCTCCCCATAGCCTGCCCTAAATTTCAGGTTGGTGATGATCTCATTATTTCTAAGGAATTCCTCATTGCTTATACGCCACCCGGCAGTTGCAGCAGGGAAAACACCATAACGATTATTTTTACCGAATCTTGAAGAACCGTCTCTACGTACTGTTATAGAAGCCAGGTATCTGTTATCAAAAGAATAGTTAAGTTTTCCAAATTGTGAAAGCAATCGGTTTCCGGAGGAATTTCCGTTTGAGGTCCTGGCTCCTGTGGATGCGTCAAGAACAAAATAAGATTCCTGTTCAACAGCAAAATCATCTGCTCTCGCAATAACTGAATCAAAATCGTTCTTTACCGACTCTGCACCAAGCAAAAGTCCAAAATTATGCTCACCTACTTCCAGTTTATAATTAAGAGTATTTGTAAAGACTACACTGGTATATTTATTGGTATCAAAGGTTAACCTATTGTTGCTCCTGGTAATAAAACCATTATTCACTCTTGGTTCTATATCTTTACTTTTAAAGTCACTGAAATCTATACCAAGACTTGTCCTAAAGGTTAAATTTTCGATAAGGTCAACTTCAGCATAAATATTTCCGAAAAAATTATTCTTCTCGGCATTATCCCAGCGATTTAAATACTGCATGAGCAAAGGGTTATTCCTATCTGAATATCCCGCTCCAAGCGGTCCTGCAAAATTTCCATTTGCATCATATACAGGAATTGTAGGAGCCAGTGAAATGGCTAGTCCGGGAGTGGGAGCACTACCAACATCGGTAGCGGCCAGGGTCTCATCAGAAGTTGAGAACTGAGTATTGATCCCAAATCTCACCTTATCATCAAAAAGCTTTGTATTAGCATTGATCTTTGCTGTATAACGATCGTAATTAGTATATTTTAAAATCCCGGTATTTTTTAAATGCCCCATGTTTACCAAAAACGAAGATTTCTCTGAATTTGCAGAAACAGTAAGTTCATTGTTAATAACATAGCCTATTTCATACATCTCATCCTGCCAGTCCGTATCTCCCACCGGTACATTTTCGTCTCCTCCTACAAAAGGTTGAACACTAACGCTATTCAATACGGGGTTATCAAAATCCATATTCCAGTCGAAATTATAGATTTCTCCATATCCCGAAGCAGGATCTGCACCATCATTCACAGAGGCTCTCCAAATCGCTTCACCACGCTGTAAGGCATTTAACATATCATAGCGTTGTTGCTTTTCAGATTGTACAGAAATGTTAGAATTAAAGCTTACGCTTACTTTCTCTGCAGATCCAGAGCTATTTTTAGTAGTTACAACAATTACCCCGTTACCAGCCCTTGCTCCATAAAGAGAAGAAGCCGACGCATCCTTAAGCACCTGTATAGATTCAATTGCATCTGGATTCAAGGATGAAAACACTTCCTGCCGCTGGGTAGGCACCCCATCTATAACATACAAAGGATCGTTATTACCAAGAGTAGTGACACCCCGTATAAGCACACGGCTACTTGCTCCTGTGGGGTCTCCTGATTTTTCCACGAATAACCCTGGCACTCGTCCCTGAAGGGCCTGCATGGCATTTCCCGAGCTTCTGCTCTGGCCCTCAATAGGTGCAACATCTACCACTGTTATGGCTCCCGTCACATCTACCTTTCGTTCTCTGGAATAACCTGTTAGCACTACCTGGTCGAGCAAAGCAGCATCTACCTCCAGAACAACATCAATAACGTTTCTGCCTTCTACCGGCACTTCTGTCTCTTTATAGCCCATAAATGTGAATACTAGCGTAGCATCTTCTGCTACCCCATTAAGGCTATAATTTCCATCAAAATCTGTTGTGGTTCCACTGGAGGTTCCCTTTACAGAAACCGTCGCTCCTAATAATGGCATTCCGTCTTCAGCGGTGGTTACGGTACCCGTTACTTCTATCTCCTGAGCTGTAATAAAGCTCAAAGGCATTAAGAGTAACAGAAATAAGCTTAATTTTAATTTCATGGTTCTATGTTTAGTTAAAATTTAATTGGTATGCTTCTAGATTATCCAAGGTGAATTCGCCGTCCTCTGCAATTACGGAGAGTTGCTCCCAAGGAAAATTGGGAAAGAGTATTTCTGTTATTACAGTTTCTCCTTCATCAAAAAATAATTCAATCGAAGTTTTATCAAGAATGATAATTCCATTTAAGTCTTCAGATTCCGATATTCGGGGTGCTGTAGACATCTTATTCGCAAAGTCTTCAGAGAAATCGGTTTGCCCCGCTGCCGACCTGTCCAGATAAAATTCCTTTTTTGAATGGTTATATCCGAATACAAGTTCATCTCCCTTAGAGTTGGAAAGCCTGAACTTATAATTGGTATCCTTAAGGTCTGAGATGTTAAATCTTATCTCGGCACTTGTAAGATCTATTCTGGAAGAGTCTATAAGTTTGGTCTCCCCCTCAATCCTTATATTTTCCTCCTGATAACTGATACTCCTATAGTTCTTAAGTTCTTTTGCAGGAACAGAGGTAATAAGGTAACTGTTGTCATTTTTCTCCAACCTCAATTCGCGAGCAATGGTCATTGCACTTCTCCAGGTCTCGGTAGGGACTTCATTTGCATATTGCCAATTAGACATCCAACCCATAAATAAGTGGCGCCCGTTTTCTTCCGGAATATTAGCCCAGGTGACTCCTGCGTAATTGTCTTTGCCGAAGTCTATCCAGTAATGATGGTCTTCACCCAAATCTTGCATAGACTCATCTAGCGTGAAGGTTTTGCCATCAAAATCGCCTACAAAATATTGAGTACCAGAACCACCATTAAATCCGCCTGGGTTTAAGCTTTGGATGAGAACCCATTTTTTCTCCTCAGTTCCTTCCACCTTCATCTGTATAAAATCGGGACATTCCCAAACCCCACCGTGAGCACCTATCCCACGGCCAAATTCAGAGGCTAACTCCCAATCCTTTAAGTTTTTAGAAGTATAAAACATCGTTTTATCATCGGCAGAAAGTACCATAACCCATTGGTCATGTACTTCATCACGGGTTATTTTTGGATCCCGAAAATCACGAATTCCAGGATTTTCAATCACAGGGTTTCCTTCATATTTAGTAAAGGTTTTTCCTTCATCAAGACTATAGGCAATGGCCTGGGACTGATAGTCTATTTCTCCAGCTTTCTCCCCCTTAGGATCGTGATAAGTAAACATGGCTATAATAGGCACCTTACCTTCCTGTCCGAAACCGGAAGTATTATTGTTATCTACCACTGCGCTTCCCGAAAATATATATCCTTTTTCATCAGGCTCCAGGGCTATAGGCTGTTCTTTCCAGGTAATCATATCGGTACTTATCGCATGCCCCCAATGCATAGGACCCCATATATTATCATCTGGGTAATGCTGAAAATAGAGATGGAAATAACCGTTATAGAAGAACATCCCGTTGGGATCATTCATCCAGCCCGATTGTGGGGTAAAGTGAAAGTTTGGTCTAAAATCGGTATCGCTCTGGGCGGTAACTTCAGCAGTTTTCCCATTAGAATCTTTATTGTTATCCTTACAGGAAAATAGCAGCATCGCGCTAAGAAGACAGGAAGAAAGAAATATAAATTTGTTTTTCATGATAAGTTGTTTTTTATTGTTGAAAAGCTTGTTTGTTATTACCCGGGGATAATTCTTCTCCCAGTTCTTCAAGGGTTTTACCTTTGGTTTCGGGCATCATAAAAATTACGAAGATTAGTTGTAGTACCATCATAAAGGCAAAAAATGCAAATACGTAACCAGGGCCAATGCTGGTAAAAAGCACGGGGACCAAAGAAGGAACTATCGCGGCCAATACCCAGTGCGTAGAAGAACCAAATGCCTGTCCTGAAGCTCTTAAGTGGTTCGGGAATATTTCAGAAATAAATACCCAAATTACCGCTCCCTGACCTATCGCGTGCGCCGCGATAAAAAGAAAGAGGAAAATTGGCACCCAAAGTCCGCCCCAGTTAAGGAAAAATGCTGCGGCTACAAGGGACAAAGAGATGATATAACCTATAGATCCCACAAACATCAGTTTTTTCCTTCCTACTTTATCGATTAGAAAAACTCCAAGAAGGGTAAAAAGTAAATTTACTACGCCAATACCTATACTACTTAATAAGGCTGTATTGGCTTCTAGTCCGGCTGATTCAAAAATCCTTGGAGCGTAATAGAGAAAGGCGTTTATACCAGAAAGCTGATTAAAAAATGCTACCAAAAAGGCCAGGATTAATGGAAAGCGATACTTCTTCATAAAGATATTCTCACCGGTGATCTGGCTTTCGGATTGTTTTTTAATTTCTAGCATTCTTTTTTCCAGATCGGCCTCTGGATTGATATCCTGAAGTATTTTAGCCGCTTCTTCGTTTCTGGATTTTGAAATGAGCCATCGCGGACTCTTGGGAATAAATACCACAAAAAGGATATAGATAAATGCAGGAATAGCTTCTACACCAACCATCCAGCGCCAGGGCTGTGCCCCGGTATCGCGAAGTAAATAGTTAGAGAGATAAGCGATCAAAATCCCCAGTACAATATTGAACTGATAAAGGGACACTAACCTACCCCTGTCTTTAGGTGGTGCAATTTCTGACACATAGGTAGGAGCTGCAATTGTTGATGCACCCACACCTAATCCCCCCAGGAAGCGGAAGATTGCAAAAGTAATGGGGTCGTTAGCGAAGGCTGAACCCAGCGCCGAAATAAGATAAAGCACCCCTATTATTATAAGCGTATTTTTTCTTCCGAATTTATTGGTAGGAATTCCTCCAAAAATAGCACCTACTACAGTTCCCCAAAGTGCCATCGCCATAACGACAGATCCGTGAAAAGCATCAGAGGTTCCCCATAATTCCTGTAGCTGTTTATCGGCTCCAGAAATAACCACGGTGTCAAATCCGAAAAGAAAACCTGCTAAGGCGGCACTAATTGACCAGGCAAAAATTTTACTCATATCGTAATTTCTAAGTGTGAAACTAAGCTATGTTTAAAACTCCTGCCGGTATTTTAGGAATCCTTAAAATGATTATAAAATTGTTAATTAAAACGAAAAAAATTGTAAAGTACTTACTATACAGGGCTTTACGAGACTTTATGAAAATCAACGAAACCGTTATAGTTTAAAATATGATACAGAAAGTTTAATTTTGATACCTAAACAGAAGTGATTTTAGAAATCGATGTAGTTTGTTTAGCTTAACTTCTGAACTGTTTTGGAGTATTACCATATTTGTTCTTAAAAGAGGTGGAAAAATAACCGGGAGAAGCATAACCAACCTCGTATGCAATTTCAGAGATATTTAAATTCGTTTCCTGCAGAAGACTTTTAGCTTTACTCAATCTTTGGGAATTTATATAATCGCTAATGCTAATTCCTATAATAGCTTTTACTTTCCGGTAAAGTTGTACCCGAGAGATTCCCATTTGTTGCGCCAGGTCTTCTACATTAAAACCGGTATGCTTTAAATTCTTCTCAATGATTTGATTCAGATCTTTAAGAAAGGTCTGTTCAGAATCTTCAAATTTATTGTCCTTTACCTGATCTATTTTGTTGGTATAATAATACCGCAATTTTTCCCTGTTAAACAAGGCCGTTCGTAAAGACTCTTTTAAGATTTCAAAATTAAAAGGTTTGGTAATATAAGAGTCAGCTCCAGCTTTTAAGGCTTTTATACAGGATTCTTCATCGCTTAATGCCGTGAGAATCAAAGTTGGAATGTGAGAGGTGCGTAAATCGCTCTTAAGTTCTTTACAAATTTCAAACCCGCTTTTTTCCGGAAGGTTAATATCACAAATAATCACATCTGGAATTATTTCCAGTGCCTTTTCAATAGCATCAGTTCCATCAGAAAGTTCTACCCGGTAATCTCCCAGCAATCTTTTCTTCAAGAGATAGGATAGATCTTCATTATCTTCAATAATCAAAATAGTTTCAGCATTTTCATTCAGAGACTGTGGAAGCTCTTCAGGAATAAAAGTACTTTCTAATGCCTTTTCTGATTCTTCTTTTTGAATTTCTGAAGTATCTTCTGAAAATTCATATTCAGAGAGATGATTTTTACCCATTGGCAATTCAATTTTAAATTCCGCTCCCTGATGTGATGAAACCGAAATATTGCCTTTATGCAGTTCAACAAACTGCCGGGTAATATAAAGCCCCAACCCAGAGCTAGGCTTGATATTATTCCCGGCCTGTCTAAAAGGATCAAATATTTTTTGAAAATCTTCTTTGGGTATTCCTATCCCTGAATCTTTAAAACGTACCTCAACCTTGTCCTGACCGGCCTTTTCAATACTAACAATTATTTGTCCGTTTTTAGGAGTGAATTTAAAGGCATTGGAAAGCATATTAAAAAAAACCTTGTCCATCATATCCCTGTCAATATAGACCATGAGCTTTTTATTACCGGCTTCCAGATGGAGATCAATAGATTTTCTTATCGCTTCGGTTTCAAAATCTTCATATATATTACTTATAAATTCATATAAATTGGTCTTTAAGGGTTTGAGCCTAAAGCTCCCGCTCTCCAGTTTTCTAAAATCCAAAAGTTCATTGATAAGCCGCAATAACCTACCCGAATTTTTACTTATGAGATTGGTTTCATAAGCAAAATCCTTAAGTTGTTTATGGGGATTCTGCGCTATGCTTTCTATAGCGCTGGTTATCAGGGTTAGCGGAGTTTTAAATTCGTGCGAAAGGGCTGTGAAAAAATTGATCTTTACTTCATTGGATATCTTTAGTTGCTCTGCAAATTTTTCAATTTGATTACGCTGGGTAATTATCTTCTCATTGTTTAGCTCCAGCCTGCGTTTTCTTTTTTTTAATTTAAAAACCAGGTAAACTGCCCAAAACCCAAGCAATAAAAGCAAAAGAATTAAGCCAACCATAATCTTTAAAAGATTGGTTTGGGAATTATAAGTAGTTACCTGTTCCTTTATTACTGCTTGTTGCTGCTCGATATCATTTTGCTGCTGGTTCATTTTATTGAACTGGTTCTGCATAATATCTACATTCACCTTATCTATAACTACCGTATTCAGAATGTTGTTTTTATCAATTTGTTCCCCTTCCAGTAATTGAACTGCAAGCTTAATGGCTTCAGCCCCCCCGGTGGGGTAAAGCACGGTAGCAGTGAGAATACCTTCCTTTACGAGCTGTATTCCACCACTTGGACCAAAAAGTCCGTCTACTCCAATAATTTGAATACTATCTTCAAGGTTTTTACTTCGGGCCACTTCCCAGGCCCCCATTGCCATACGGTCGTTATGGGCAAAAATATAATCTGTACTTCGCACCGAATCCAAAATAGATTTCAAATTATCGTCTATTGAAGTTTTTTCCCAATCCCCGGCTATTGTGGCCACAATATCAATATTTTCCTGATTATCAATCACCTCTCGAAAACCCTGGCTACGCTCAAATGCAGGAGAAGAAGTTTGCAAGCCGGTGATTTCAATTAGTTCTATCTCATTTAGATTTGAATTAGAAACAATATAATTAGCGGAATTTTTACCAATTTCAATATTATTTGCTCCAACATAAGCGGTATAGTTACTGCCTTCAATTTTACGGTCAATTATTATGGTAGGAATCCCGTTATTCATAGCCTTCTCTATTACCGGGGTAATAGGAACCGATTGTATGGGAGAAACAATTAAAACATCTACTCCATTTTCAATAAATTCTTCAATTTGCGCGATTTGCCGGTCAACATTATTTTGTGCGTCTTTTATTTTGATAGCAAAACCGGGATGCATGGAAGTTTCTACCTGCATTGCCCTGTTCATCTCCTTACGCCAATTATCGGTAGTCATTGCCTGAGAGAACCCAATCTGGAATTCCTCCTGCTCTGGTTCACTGCTACAGGAACTAAAAAACAAAAATCCGGCAATAAACAATACCAATTCTAAAAACCTCATAAACATAATATTGAATGTAAAAATTCCTATAAAAAACTAAGGGAAATAATTAAGGAAAGATAGAAAATGAAATTGGATAAATAAAAATCACTCTTAAAGCTTTTGTATATTTCATTCAAATTCAAAGAACGTAAGATTTACATTTATTATATTTGAACATCTTTAAAGAAATTGGATTTGAAACCAGCAGAAAATAATAGTAGCATACCTGAGGATATTAAAAATTTTAAGGCTGAAGTTAGGGTTGCTTCCCCCGGGAGAATCAATCTCATTGGCGAGCATACCGATTATAACCAGGGTTTTGTAATGCCCTCGGCCATTGACAAGAAAATTCATTTTAAATTCAGGAAAAACGACAGTGATAATTCAGCCCGAATTTATAGCGAAACCTTTGAAACCTATGTGGAATTTGATCTGAATAAGATTTCAAAAAGCAAAAACTCCTGGGAGAATTATTTACTAGGGGTTATTGATGAAATTCAGAAATCCGGCAAGAACCTTACTGGTTTTGATTGTATTATAAACAGTGAATTGCCTATTGGAGCAGGGATTAGTTCTTCGGCAGCGCTCGAATGTGGTTTTGCAGGTGGTTTAAATTCGTTATTCAGTTTAAACCTTTCTCAAATGGAGATCGTAAAACTTTCGCAGCGGGCAGAAAATAATTTCGTGGGTAATAACTGTGGGATTATGGACCAGTATGCTTCAGTAATGAGCAGAAAAGATCATTTTATAAAGTTGGATTGCCAATCTCTGGAAGCAGAATTTATTCCAGCGGAAATTCATAATTGTAAATTATTACTTTTAAACACTAATGTTTCCCATAACCTGGCCGATAGCGAATACAATACCCGAAGACAGGAATGCGAAAATGCGGTAGTTATTATTCAGCAAAAATATCCAGAAGTAAAATCCTTAAGGCAGGTGACTTTTGAGATATTGGAAGAATTCAAAGAAAAAATTGGAGCTACAGGGTTAAAACGCTGCCGGTATGTGTTGGAAGAAAACAAACGCGTACAGGAAACCGAAAAAGCCTTACGAAGCGGCGATCTAAAAGCCTTGGGGGAATTAATGTATGCTTCACACCGCGGTTTGCAGTATCAATATGAAGTAAGCTGCCCTGAACTGGATTTTCTGGTAGATTTTTCTGAAGACAAAAGCTTTATTTACGGTTCCCGAATGATGGGCGGTGGATTTGGCGGTTGTACCATCAATTTAATTGAGACCGATAAAATTGAAGTGTATCTCGAAGAAGTAAAAAAAGCCTATCAAGAGAAATTTAATATAACCCCAACGGCAATAACAGTGGTTCCCGATGAAGGAACTCAAATTACTAAAGTTTAAAAGAGGAAAATATGAACACTGAATTGAACAAGCATCCACATAGAAGATATAATATTTTAACCGGAGAATGGATTTTGGTTTCACCACACCGAACTAAAAGACCCTGGCAAGGGAAAACCGAAAAAAACAATCTGGAAAAACGGGAAACCTATGATCCTTCCTGCTACCTATGTCCTGGAAATTCCAGGGCAGGTGGAGAAACCAATCCCGATTACAAAGGTGTTTATTCTTTTGAAAATGACTTCCCTTCCCTCCTCCCTGATGGACCCACTGAAGATTTTGAAAACGGACTTCTAAAAGCTGAAAGTGAAACGGGAATTTGTAAAGTAGTGTGCTTTTCACCCAATCATTCCCTCACCCTTCCTTTAATGGAAGTGGAAGATATCACTAAAGTTGTGGGCCTTTGGAAAAAGGAATATAAGGAACTGGGTAGTAAAGAAAATATAAATTACGTTCAAATCTTCGAAAATAAAGGTGCTATGATGGGTTGCAGTAATCCGCATCCTCACGGGCAAATATGGTCGCAGAAATCTATTCCTACGGAAGTTTCAAAAAAATCGAAGCATTTTAAAGATTATTGGGAGGAAAAGAAGAGCAGTTTGTTAGGTGATTATTTAAAGCAGGAACTGGAACTGAATGAACGTATTTTAGCGAAAAACAAACATTTTGTAGCCCTAATCCCTTACTGGGCTGTTTGGCCTTACGAAGCGATGATTGTTCCTAAAAAACACTATCAGCATATTGGACAGTTAAATGCTGAGGAAGAAAAAGCTTTTGCTGAAATTATAAAAAAGCTGACCATAAAATATGATAATCTCTTTGAAACCTCATTTCCGTATTCTTCTGGAATTCATCAAGCTCCCACTAATGGCAAAGATTATCCGGAGTGGCATTTTCATATGAGTTTTTATCCACCGCTTTTAAGATCGGCTACGGTAAAGAAATTTATGGTAGGCTACGAAATGTTTGCCGGGCCACAACGAGACATTACCGCAGAACAGGCAGCTGATAATTTAAAAGAACTATCTGAGGTTCATTATTTAAAGCAATAGGAAATAAAAAATCAGATTTAATTCCCGGTGTTTTTAGCATAAGGGCAGAAATGCTCATGGGTCATTTTCAAGGAATTTATAGTAATGACCAGCCGTCCGGTTCGATGCATAGTAATGGCATTAAGCCTTGGTCTAAATTTGCGTGAAAATTAACCAAAGCTACTTCACAGAATACATTTATGAGCAGATCTTTAAGCCGTTTTCAAAGCTGCAAATTGCGTCTTATACTCTTCATATTCGGTATCTCTCTTTTCTTATAAAGGATAACCAGGATAACCCAATAGTTCAAATTCTATTAAATCCAACAAGGTTATAGCCTATAAAATCGATAAAATACATTAATAATTCAGTATTTTTAATTACTGTAATTTTTTTCTTACAAAACACGTTTTATTATAGTATGTTTGAAAAATTTAATTCTCAATTTAAGCCTTTTAATTTAAGAAAAAATCAATATAAAATTTGCTTGTGAATAAAGCGTAATGTGGATTATCTAAATGATTTAACAAAATAATTAATGAATGATTTTCAATTTTTCTATTCCTTGATTTTGCTTGAAATTTCGAATAAACAGTCGGTATTAATTGCTTAGATTACCAGTCTCTTCACCCCGCTAAACTTAATAAATAATGCCCTACAATCCCCAATTCAAGTCTATTTTTCAACTTACACCTGCTCCCAGTGTTATATTGCTGCCTGACGCTCCAAAATTTACTATTGTAGCGGTCAATAATGCTTATTTGGAAACCGTAAATGCAGCGGAAAAGGATTTAATAGGAAAGGGAGTATTTGAAGTTTTCCCTGAAAATCCGGAGGATCGTTTATCAAAAGGGGTTGAAAATTTAAGGAACTCCCTGAATTTTGTAATTGCCGAAAAGGAAACGGATAAAATGCCGCTCCAAAAATACGACATCCCTATTCGCGGAACTACAAAATTCAAGGTCAAGTATGGCCATGTTCAGAATATTCCGATAAAGGATGATAGCAACAACATCACCCATATTTTGCACTCGGTTGAAGATGTAACAGATAATAAACAACTGGAATTTTCGCTTGAAACTGAAAAACAGCGTTTTAATGATTTATACTTTCAGGCTCCTTCCTGTATGGGAATATTAAAAGGGCCAAATCACGTGTATGAATTAGCCAATCCGCTTTATTTAGAATTAATAGGAGCAAAAGATATTATTGGGAAGACGGTAAAAGAAGTATTGCCGGAACTTGAAGCACAGGGTATTTTAAAACTTTTGGACACTGTATATGAAAGCGGGGAAACTTTTTCAGCTAATGAAATGCTTTTCAAATTTGATCATTATAGAAACGGTGAACTCGTAGACAAGTATCTAAACTTTATTTATCAGGCAAATAGAAATAGTGAAGGGACTATAGATGGGATCCTATTCTTTGCCACAGATGTGACAGAGCTGGTACTGGCACGTAAAAAAATTGAAGAAAGCGAAAAACGCTATAAGGAATTAATTCAAAATTTACCAATTGCCACCGTCTGCAGTGATTTTGAAGGACGTATATTAATATACAACAAAGCGGCAGTAGCTATGTGGGGGAGGGAACCGGATATAGAAAAAGATAAGTGGTGCGGATCCTGGAAACTTTATTGCAAGGATGGGAATCCTATTCCTGACGAATTGTCCCCAATGGCTATAGGCATAAAAGAAGGTCGTAAAATTCCCGCTGAGGAAATAATTGTAGAGCGTCCCAATGGTGTTAAGGTAAATGTGTTGATTAATCCGGTTCCTTATAAAGATTCATCAGGTAAAGTAATTGGGATTGTTAATATGGGTATTGACATTACCGAAAGCAAAAATACAGAGAAAATTCTAAGGGAAAGTGAAAAAAAATACCGGCAGATCGTTGAAACTGCGCAAGAAGGTATCTGGGTGATAGATAAAGAAAACAAAACAACCTTTGTAAATAATAAACTTTGTGAGATTTTGGGATATTCTCAAGATGAGATGTTGGGAAAAGATATCTATTTCTTTATGGACGATGATACAAAGCAAATTGCTGGTAAATTAATGCAAAAGAAAAAAGAAGGATTTTCTGATCAATTACAATTTAAATATATTTCAAAATCGGGCAAAGAAGTTTGGACCCATATTTCTTCAAATCCCCTTTTTGATGAAGCAGGTATTTATAAAGGAGGTCTGGCTATGGTTACCGATATAACCGAACGAAGAAACACAGATGAAAAACTCAGAAAATTAAACAAAGAACTCGCTGAGCAAATCGAAGAAAAAGAAAAACGGGCAGCAGAATTAAGTTTTTCAAATAAGGAGTTGGTTAAAACGAATAAAGAGCTGGACCGTTTTGTCTATAGCGTTTCTCACGATTTACGTTCCCCGCTCACCTCTATTTTGGGCCTTATTTCTTTTATTGAAGAAGACAGCAATGAACCTGACACCCTGGAACATATAAAAATGATACGCGCCAGTATAAATCGCCTGGACGGATTCATTAAAAACATACTTAGTTATTCGCAAAATAACCGCATCGAGCTGGAAACCCAAAAAATACCGATCAAGAAAACCATCAATGAAATTGTATACTCGGTACGCAATATAAAAGAGGCCAATGGAATTTCTTTTGAAATTGATATTGACGAGCAATACCCTTTTTATTCTAATTGGCATCGCTTTAGTACAGTTCTTGAAAACCTTGTTTCTAATTCCATTAAATATCATACAAATAAGGCATCTGGAAGGTACCTGAAACTTACCGGCACATCAGACCCGGAAGAATTAAAGCTCAGCATCTCCGACAATGGAATTGGTATAGACCCTGAATTTCACGATAAAATATTTGAAATGTTTTATCGTCTGCCCGGTAATACCGAAGGTACAGGTTTAGGACTCTATATTGTTAAGGAAACGCTTGATAAAATGCAGGGAAACATTGAAATCCAGTCTGAAAAAGGAGTGGGAACTACCTTTAACATTAGACTCAAAAATTTAAAAGTATGAATAATGAACTTCCCGTAAATTTTAAAAGTGTGATGATCATTGACGATAACCTTATAGATCTCTATATAGCATCGCGAATGATCACTAAAAACAATTTCGGAAAAAAAGTGTTGCAGTATTCCTCTGCTATTGAGGCCTTAAAATTTTTGCAGGAAAATCAGGAAAATATTTCCCAGTTACCCAATGTAATTTTTGTGGATATATACATGCCCGGCATGTCTGGATTTGAATTTATGGCTGAATATGAAAAATTTCCGCTCACTCTGAAAAAGCATTGCAAAGTATTTATTATTTCTTCATCGGTTGACAAAGAGGATTTAGCTAAAGCTAATAGCGATACAAACGTAGTGGCGATTAAGGAAAAACCCATTACAAAAGAATTTCTAAACGAGTTGAAGATCAGCTAAAGCGTTTCATTATCCTGATTTATTTTTTTGCAGAAATCAATAATGAGCAAAGATGGAATTCAAAACTCAACCGGTAATCCAATATCATTCACAATTTGATTAATAAAAAAAGGACTCACGGATATCAAAGCCTTGGGTCTTTTACAATTGCAGGAGAGGGCGAGGTCGTGAGACCTAACGCAGCAACAACAGACCTCGTAAAGCTGGGACTTCCCGCAGCGGGGCGAAAGGATGTTTTTAATTGGGAATAGTTGGACGGTAGACAGTAGAAGGGTTGTGGGTTCTCGGTTCTTGATTCTGTGAATTACTTTTTAATTTTTTTCGATCTCTTGTTTAAGGCTGTCTATTGTTAATCCTGGAATGTTTTGAGTACGTTGAGTACGTAAAATGTACTTCACAGGCTTCTCATTCAACCGGATAATACCGTCTTCCTCAGAGTAACCGGCCCATTCGGGAGTATTTATTCTTAAGGCCTCGTTATTATATAAATTGCTGTCTAAATGAATAATATGCTTATAGACCGTAATTTCTTTTCCAAAAACCCCGTTTCTTTTAAATTGGGTTAATGCATTTTCGTCGGAATCGAAGAGTACTACAATGTAGTCTTTGTTGGTTGTTATATTAATATCAATGGTCGAGGTTCTTGATTTTACACTTCCCGTTTTAAATGGAAACTAGCGGTTTAGATATTCCGCCGAATCATTTGGTTCGTTATTTTCACAGCGGTAGAATAAAAAAACAATGCGAAATTTTGACTTCATCGAATCATCGATTTCATGAAATTAAAACCAATTGTGATAAGACCGGAAACTCTAAGCCGGGTATAACCTATAAAATAATTAGGATTTGTTAGTGATTTGTAATAATGACAGAGCATCTTCATAAAGAATAGGCTTAAAATTAAATACTCCTGTAAATCAAACAATTATCATTAATAATAATTTTTTTAAGGTGTGCATAAACAATGTTGATTATATTTGAGAAAAATCAGCTTACCTCAAAAAAACCTTAATAAGTAGCTCTTATGTCTGAACAAATAAAAGAGGATCTTGGTCAATTACGTAAACTGGATTTTGACCTGGCCAATTATTTCTCAAATACTATTATTCCCCAATTATTTGTAGATGCCGACATGGTACTGAGGATTTTCACCCCCCCAGCAATGGATCAGTTTTCATTATCCTACGATGATATAGGTAAAAATATTAAGCATGTTGAGGATAATATTCGCTATCCTACTTTCCTGAATAATATTAAGGAGGTAATGACTACAAGCGAAATTTTTGAAAAAGAAATTCAGACAACAGATGGCAACTGGTTTCAGATGAATATCATTCCATACGTAGAACAGGAGCGTAACCTGATCAACGGAGTAATCATAACATTTGTAAATATTACCGTAAGATTGAAATCAATTAAGGAGTTGGAGAAAATTAACGCAAAACACAATGTATTGATGTTTGCACTATCTCATGATATGAAGCAACCAATTTCTACAATAAAGCTGCTTTCTACCGGACTTTTGGAAACATACAAAAGAAAAGACTCAGAAAAGTTCCACGAATTGGTAGAAAGATTGCAAACCATAACCAATGGACTCAATACGATGCTAAATGAGTTTACTGCAGACGGAGAAGCAAATCTTCAGAAAAAAGTGGAGCTAAAAAAACAGAATATCGTACACTTATGTGGCAATATTTTGAATGCGCTTCGAGAGGAAATTGTAAAGTCAAACATCCAGATTTTAAAAGATTTCCAGGCCTCGGAAGTTATATTCCCTAAAAACACTTTAAGAAGCATTATTTATAACCTTATACATAATGCAATTAAATACCGGGATCAGGATCAAAACCTGGTTATCAAATTAAAAACTTATAAAATTAGAGATTTTGTAGTATTCAGCGTAGAGGACAACGGCTTGGGTATTGCAGAAGAACATCAAGAGATGGTCTTTGAAAAATCTTCAAGATTAAATAGAGACATAGCGGGAACAGGAATGGGATTATATGTGATTAAAAACATGATTGAATCACATGGTGGTAAGATTGAATTGGAAAGTACTATAGAGGAAGGCTCTAAATTCAAAGTCTTCTTTAAGACTGAAATTGAGGAAACGGAATAATAAATAAGAGAAGGGTATTTTCCTGAAGCCTCGTTATTTATTATTTTCTTTTTCCAGTACAGTTATCTTTTTAAGAATTGTAGAAAGGACTAAGCTAAATAAAACAAAGCCAATAAAAATAATAAAGCCGGGCTGCAAAGATGTTTTATTGGTTGAAATACTCACGAGCGATTCTGTTTCAACATTCGCATTTGAAAGCTGGTGGTCCAGTATTCCCTGAAAACCTATATAGGCCATAAAAATGGCAATCACATACACATCGGCCATGCTCCACTTCCCTGATTTAAATGCAAAGAATTTTAAGATTTTGCTTCTCCTTATTTTCTCATTTCCTGCAAGGTAGATCTGGGTTGATATAAGTTTGGCAATGGGAAAAATAATACTAAAGGCAAGAATAAGGATCCCTACAAAAAAAGAATCCACCTTTCCTGTCTCGAACAATATATCTATCACCTGGAGAATACTTTTACTTTGAAAGAAAATCACCTGATCATTAAAAGAGATGTGTTCCCCGATCAACAAGAAATTTACTTGTTGAAAACGCGCATCTATTTCTATCATAGGAGCTGTAAGTCCTGCAAAAAGAACAACTAAGGATAGCAGTACAGATATAATAAACATAGGAACATGCAGGTATAGCTGATTTCTTAATAACCACCAAATAAAGAGAAAGACCACAATAATCCCGAGCAAAATATAAGTATGATTATAGGTTTGATCTTCCAGTTCCCTTAAATTCCCCGAAGTTTTCTGGTTGAAAGCTTCCAGATCTGATACCTCGTATTTAGCAAAAAGTGAATCTAACTTTAGAACGGCAGTCTCAGAATCGGCGTGGGTCATATCACTATATTCCTGGAGCTTACTTTTAATTACGTATTTCAGTGCTTCTTTATTCTCGGGTTGCTGTATTTCATTCACAATAGTTTGAGCAAACATAGGGACCAGCGCCCTTATCTTTTCTTCGGGCACCAGCGTTCTAACCGCAAATTTCCTTAGTTTCCCTTTTAATGTCTTTTGTTTCAAATTCATTAAACTATCGCCCTTATCAATACCGGCAATAAGGATGTTTTCTACCTGAAGCACCAGGGTATCTTCCTGTTCAGGAGTGAATTCAAATTCATCAATTCGGTTCAGGACCATATTGGTTAAATGATCCCTCCAGATATTTACTGAAAGGAGACCGTGAGTAATGCTATTAAGTTCGCTATAGTCTTTCTTGATTTCGGCGGCTTCCGAAGAATATTTATAAACAAGATAGCTGCTCCACCCGGCTATGGAAAGCAAGCAACCTGTAAATAAAACAAGGAGGACGCGTTTTAAATTTATAGACATTTCTTTCTGAAGTATTTATTAAAGATAGTCCTTTAGTTCGGATAAAATCACTTCCGGTTTTGAGGTATAAAAAGATTAAATACGGCTCATATTAGATGAAATTTATTATCCTTTAAACCTACAGAAAATCCAAGTTTAAAATAACCAAAATTTTTCGCTTGCATAATGCCTGAATGATTCGGGCAGGACTCAGGGAACCTGCCCGAAATAAGTTTATTCAGGCAGGTTAAACCCTCAATGAGGGATTTAAAGTTATGAAGTTGACTCTTCTTAAATAAAATATAATTAAGCAAGTCTCGACTCGTCTTTTGCGTACCTTAACACTTACCTTTTAAATTTTATAAAATGAGACATGCTATATGTTACGTCAGTGACAAAAATGAGAAAATTAGTGATAAACAGGTAGAAGAACTCTTAAAGGAATGTACTACTAATAATACTTCATCTGGAATTAAAGGGGTTTTACTATACTCGGAGGGAAACTTCTTTCAAATTATAGAAGGAGAAAAAGTTTTTATTCTGGACCTGTTCGAAAAAATAAAACAGGACGCTCGCCACAATGGAATTATTCAAATTATTGGCCGGGATATAGCGCATGATGCATTTGATGGCTACAAAACCGACATTTTAAATGGTGAAACAAAATATCAAGCAAGCCTCCCGAAGGAATATACTGATACTTTAGAAGGTTTACCCGGGGACCTTAAGAAAACAATGAAGAAAATGATGGGGACGTTTATAGACACCCATGAACCTTAGAAAACTAATGATGAAATAAATGTTTCTAGAAGTGTGAGAAATATTGAGCTCTTCCTTAAAAGATTAATTCTTAATTCACAATTAGGTTTAACCCAAGAAACGCTTATCCGTTTAGAAACCTAAAACAGTTTTTGTCACCCTGAGCCTTTCGACTTCGCTCAAGACAAGCTTTAACAAAAACGTCTCGGCTGCCCGTCAGTACCTAATCGGGTTGGCGCTCGACGTGACACCTTAATTCAATTTTGCCTTTTGGGTCTCTTAGCGGATATACAAACCCAGGATTATGTACTAATAGGAATAAAAAAAGGGCTCACATTTCTATAAAGCCCTGGTTTCTCTAATAGCCGAAATTTTCCCGAAGCATTTTTCATCTTTCCAGGTTTTTCTTAAATGTAGAATAATCTGTATAAGCTTAAAGCAGAACTTAATGCCAATTAGAATGTTTTTTTAAATAGAATTAGTTGTGTTGATAGTTAGGTAACTTATCCCCCACCAAAACCTACTAAATTATAAAATAATGTAATTAAGAAAAAGATGAAACGGCAGATATTCTATAACATATCTTGAAATTAAGAAATATTCCACGGAGTTCCACCCATGTTTCCACATTAAGAAATATTCCGTTGTTAATTTTCGCCTTTAGGAATGAGTGACAAATGCAGCAAAGGATCAACACAATCAGCATACATAACTACAAACATACCATTCAATTTTAAACCTAAAGTCGCATATCGTTCTTCTTTATCATAAACATTTGTTATAAAGCTCTTTAAATTTTTATACCATATAAAAAACGGTATTTTTATATAATCCCCATAGGATATTATATGAAAAACCAAAAAGACCAAAAAACTCCAAATAAAGCCCTCATCAAATCTAAAAACAGATTCCCAGTAGTGGGCATTGGTGCTTCTGCAGGAGGATTGGCGGCATTTAAAAAATTCATAAAATCCATTCCTGAAGATTCCGGAATGGCCTATGTGCTAGTGCAGCATCTGGCCCCAAAGCATGACAGTTTGCTGCCGAAATTACTGCAAAAAGTCACTAAAATACCGGTTCTGGAAATTTCAGATGAGATTAAGGTGGAGCCTAATAAGATTTACATTATCCCCAGCAATAAAATGCTATTGTCTAACGATGGTAAGCTGGAACTAAGCCCCAGACCAAAAAAGAGTAAGAAATTGCAAAACCTGCCTATAGACTTATTTTTCACCTCTCTTGCCTGGGTGCACCAATCCCATTCTATTGGTGTGGTGCTCACGGGGACAGGTTCTGATGGCACCGAAGGACTAAAAGCCATTAAGGAACATGGCGGTATTACATTTGCGCATGACCTGGAGTCGGCAGAATATAATGGTATGCCTAAAAGCGCGGTAGATGCGGGAGTGGTAGATTTTGTCCTTACGCCGGATAAAATCCCGGCAAAAATACTGGAAACAATAAAAAAGATCAACTCAAAAGAAGCTAATGGCAATGGGCAAAATTACAACGGGCAGGATGAGGACGTATTTAAACAAATCCTTTTTTTGTTGCGCGCCCAAAAAGGAACCGATTTCACTTATTACAAGCAAACCACCATTCGTAGAAGAATACTTCGCAGGATGGCTCTTGCCAATAAAGAAGAGCCTTCAGATTATCTCGAACAATTAAAATCAAGTACTTCAGAACAAGATCTGCTGTATCAGGATTTAATGATTCCCGTAACCAGTTTTTTTCGGGACACCCAGGTTTTTGACACTTTATGCAATACCACCTTTCCCAATATTATTAAGAATAAAAAAGATGGAGTTCCCATTCGAATTTGGGTGGCGGGATGCAGCACAGGCCAGGAAGCTTACAGCATTGCTATTTGCCTTTTGGAGTTCTTTGAAAATAATCCTTCATCTGGTCCCAGGGAAAAAATACAAATATTTGGTACTGATATTAGCGAACCTGCAATTGTAAAAGCACGATCTGGAATTTATAATAAAAATGAAGTGCAGGATTTATCTCCCGAAGGTTTAAAAAAATACTTTATTAAAAGAGATGGTCATTATCAAATAGACAAGAAAGTACGGGAAATATGTGTTTTTGCTCTTCATAATTTTCTCATGGACCCGCCTTTTGGAAAGATAGATCTTGTAAGTTGTCGCAACGTACTTATTTATATGCAGCCTTACCTTCAGAAAAAAGTACTTACCACCTTTCACTATGCCCTAAACCAGAAAGGATATTTGTTGCTGGGAAAATCGGAAACTGTAAGTAATGTGCCAGATCTTTTTGCTCCTTCAAAAAAAGCCTATAAAATATTTTCCCGCAAAGATAAACGCGGCAGGTTCATGCTCGTGACCAGCCAGCGCAGCGAACAAAAACTCCAGGACAACAACACCGATTCCAGGGAAGAAAATACCCGTACCGATTTTCAGAAAATCGCAGACGATGTTATCCTAAGAAATTATACCCCCGCCGGCGTGGTGGTGAATGAAACCATGGATATTGTCCATTTTCGGGGAGATACCAGCAAATTCCTGGAACAGTTTCCGGGGAAACCTACCCATAATTTATTAAAAATGGCAAAATTGGGTTTGGCATTTGAGCTCCGTAATATTTTGCATAAAGTCAAAAAAAACCTGCAAGACGACCCGGAAGGAAGATCTTCTGTAGTGAAAAAGGACATTCTAATAGAGTTAAATGAACACACACAAGGTTTCAATAGAAGCTGTTCCTTTACCCAAACTTGTGGAACCGCATTATTTAGTTCTTTTCCACGATCTTGGACTTGCAGAATTCAATGAGGATACTTCTACAGCACCAAAAGAAAAAGACAAGCGCATAAAACAATTGGAACAGGAACTTTCCCAAACCCGGGAAAATATGCGCAGCATTACCGAAGACCAGGAGGCAGTCAATGAAGAACTGCAAAGTAGCAATGAAGAATTGGAAAGTAGTAGTGAAGAACTTCAAAGCCTAAACGAGGAAATGGAGACCAGCAAGGAAGAACTGCAGAGCACCAATGAAGAACTCACCAGCTTAAACCAGGAATTGCAAAGTCTTAACGTCCAACTTGTCAGGGCCCGTGATTATGCTGAGATCGTTGTTGATACTATTCGGGAACCCTTGTTGATATTGGATAAAAACCTGCATGTGATATCTGCCAACAAAACTTTCTACAAAACATTTAAAGCCCGGGAGGAGCAAACTGAGGGTAAATTGGTTTATAATATAGGAAACAAACAATGGGACATCCCGGAATTGAGAACCCTGTTGGGAAACATACTGCCGGAAAAAGAAGGTTTCACCAATTTTGAGGTAACCCATGATTTTCAAAAAATTGGTACGAAAACCATGCTGCTGAACGCTCGACAGATCTTTAGTCCCGATAATGAAGACAATAGGATTTTACTGGCGATTGAAGATATTACAGAAGTGAAAAAAGCGGGTGAAAAAAATGCGAGATTATCGGCAATTGTAGAGTCTTCTGAAGATGCCATTATCAGCAAGACCCTGGATGGGAGCATTACCAGTTGGAACAAAGGTGCAGAAAAGATATTTGGGTATAACCCCAAAGAAACCATTGGAAAACATATATCAATCATAATTCCGCCAGAGCATCAGCAAGAGGAAGATACGATCTTCGATAAAGTGAAAAAAGGAGAGAAAGTAAATGAATTTGAATCGATACGGATTACCAAAGAAGGAAAAAAGGTTCCCATATCCCTCACCAGTTCACTGGTAAAAGACGCAGAGGGGGAAATAATTGGCATCTCCGAAATAAGCCGCGATATTTCTGACCGAAAAGAAGCGGCGAAAAAAATTGAAGAAAGTGAACGCCTGTACCATGAGTTGATCTATTCTTCTCCCTCGTTGATCGCTACTTTTACAGGAGAAGACCATAAAATTGGAATAGCCAATAATGCCATTATAGAAGCATGGGGGAAAGGCAAAGAAGTTATTGACCAACCAATTCTGGAAGCAGTACCGGAATTGAAGGAACAGGGTTTTAAAGAGATAATGGATGAGGTCTATAAAACCGGGGAAGCTCAAAAGTTTTTCGAAATGCCTGTAGATATATTCCGGAACGGGAAAATGGAGCGTTCTTATTATAATTTTACGTACTACCCGCAAAGGGATATAAACAACAACATTACCGGAATAGTGGATATTGCCACTGAAGTTACCCCACAAGCCGAATTCAATCTTAAACTAAAGGAAAGTGAATCTCATTTCAGGAAAATGGCCGATTTAATGCCTGGAAAAATTCTAAATACAGATGAAGAAGGAAACGCCTATTATTTTAACCGGCATTGGCTTAGCGATACCGGGCATAGCCAGGAGGAACTTGAAGGCCGCGGTTGGCAAAATTGTATTCATCTCGATGATTTTGAAACTTTCATAAGTACCTGGAAGGATTCTTTAAATACCGGAAAGGAGTTTGAAATGGAATTTCGTTGTGCCAGCAAGAACGATGGATATAAATGGCATTTAGGCAGGGCCGTACCACTTAAAAATAATGCCGGAAAAATCAAATTTTGGATCAATTCGGCAATAGAAATCCAAAAATTAAAAGATGAGGAAAAACGTAAAGAGGATTTCCTTAAAATGGTAAGCCATGAACTTAAAACCCCTGTTACTTCTATAAAAGGATATGTGCAATTATTGTTGAGCATACTTAAAAAGGACAAAGATATAAGCCTGGATTCTTTACCCCTAAAACCTTCTTTAGAACGCATCGATATCCAAATAGGACGTTTATCGAGACTTATTTCCGAAATGCTGGATCTCTCCCGTCTGGAAGACAACAAGCTGGTATTCCAAAACAAAGTCTTCAGCATAAATGAATTGGTAGATGAAACCATACAAGATATCAACCATTCCAGAACCGGGCAAAAGATTAAAATCGAACACAAATTTAAGTGTAACATCAAAGCTGATAAGGACAGAATTGGTCAGGTATTGATAAACTTAATCACGAATTCCATAAAATATTCTTCTAACAATCAACCGGTGGAAGTGAAAATTAAAAAAGGAGAAAACAATTACGTGAGAGTTAGCGTGAAAGATCATGGGATTGGCATAGCCGAAAATGATTTACAAAAGATCTTCGACCGTTTTTACCGGGTAACAGGAGAAAATGAAGATACGTATGCCGGTTTTGGAATAGGTTTGTTCCTTTCCAATGAGATTGTAAAACGACACAAGGGGAGTCTTTCGGTAAAAAGTAAAATAGGAGAAGGTTCCGTTTTTTCTTTTTCGTTGCCTTATGAAGTTTAAATGCTTAGCTGCGGTTAAAAATCTAACCACAACACTATAAAGAGGAAAAAATGAAAAAAAATAACACAAAAATTTTAGTGGTAGATGATGATACGGGGATAGGGGAAATGCTTAAAATGCTGCTGGAAATGAATGGTTATGAAGTACTTGTTTCTGAAAAGCCCGAAGAGACCGAAGAAAATATTATTGCTAACGGAATTGACTTAGTACTTTTAGACATGCTCATTTCAGGGGTTAACGGCACCGATGTTTGCGCCAGGTTAAGAAGAGATGAAATCACCAAACACGTAACTATATTAATGATGTCTGCCCATCACGATGCAGGAAAAAAATGCAAGGCAGCAGGTGCCAACGATTTTATTGCCAAACCCTTCGATATGGATGAGCTATTGGGTAAAATAAAAATCCAGGACTATCTCATAAACTGTGTAAATAGAAAAAATAACAGGGGTCGCGACCCCTGTTATTTTTTTGTCTAATTTTAAATTTTACACAGTATGAAAAAAGAAGATTTATTTAGCGATGAATTTTTAA
>Ga0307486_1000651_pt1 | contig 30340 bp, 27 predicted proteins | sample CBIW02metaG_FD_203663 | JGI IMG/M metagenome (GOLD analysis project Ga0307486, IMG submission 203663) | Sea-ice brine microbial communities from Beaufort Sea near Barrow, Alaska, United States - CBIW 0.2 | ecosystem: Environmental > Aquatic > Marine > Coastal | place: USA: Alaska | collected... | reverse complement strand
AAATTAAATGATAATTTTGATAAATACTTTAAAATACAACTCGTTTAGGTTACAGTTAAATTCGTAGTAGAACTATTAATTTTTCAAAGGATTAAAATTGATTACCCACAGTATTTCATATAGAGCCGGTATTTTTAAACCATTTGGGAAAATACTTCACCTCATATTTAGTAAAAGACTTCAGCAACTGAATTTACCATTGAATTCAATAGATACTGCGAAAGGTTTGAAAAGTGAGATAATACAATTGTCGGATAAAAAAACAAAAGAAATCAAATGGACAATTTGGTATAGAATTGTAAAAAGCACAAACAATGTGATTTATTCAGGAATATACACCACTTGTAAAAATCCGAATTATGAAAAACCACTTCTTAAAGTTATATTTCCACTTCCTAATGGAAATGCCTCTGTTGTCATGACAAAGAAAGTTGAGGAAGACGGTTCTCTGACACTTTCTTCTGATGGAAAGAAATTCGGAGACAATGGATTTTACTTTACATTAACCAATGAAAAAGGTGAATATTGGGCGAGATTTATAAAATCCATGCACGAGTGGATTAAAGTTTATGAAGATGATGAAAATGTGTTAAGAGCTGACCATAATCTTAATTTTTATGGAGTTCGGTTTCTGAATTTACATTATAGAATGAATAAAAAATCGACTACCAATTAAAATTTAAATGCTTATTGGATACTTTACCAGTAAGTCTAGAATTATATTTTAATTCTTTAACAGCCACTAGGTTCTCTTAAGAAATTAGATATGATTTTATTTAATTCAATGGTAAGGAAATAGTTACTATTACGGACCAAAGCAATCCGCGTTTATCCGAATTCACCATAAGTGAAAAATCCGTGAGTATCCGCGTTGCTTGCATCAGTGTCATCCGCGTGCCATTACAGCGTATAACCATTTTATTGGAAATAATACTAAAATAATGAATTTACTGGTAAAGATCCCGACAGGCATTAAAATTTATTAAAGGGACATATAATAAATCACAAAGCAATAAATTATAATTTTTATGAATTTCACAGCAATAGACTTCGAAACAGCAACCAGTAAAAGAACTTCTGCTTGTGCAGTTGGGATTGTTTCCGTTGAAAATGGAATAATCGTAGATGAATACCACGTACTTATTCAGCCACCAAATAACGAATACAATTGGCATAATATTCAAGTGCATGGTATCACAGAAAGGCACACCATAAATGCACCGACATTTGACCAAGTATTTCCTGAAATTAAAAGAAGATTGCAAGGAAAAACAATTGTTGCACACAACGAATCTTTTGATCGAAGTGTATTACAAAAAACGATGATCGAGAATGGTTTTAACTATTCAGAACTCAGTATTTCTGAAAGGTGGGAGTGCACGATGAAATTATGTAAAGCAAATAACCGCTATCCATCCGGTAAACTTAACGAGTGTTGTATAGTGGATAATATTGAATTAATCCACCACGAAGCGCTTTCTGATGCTAGAGCTTGCGCAGAACTCTATTTAAGAAGATAGATTTTCGTATGCTTATCTTGAGTTAAACAATCTATTTTTTCCTTCCATTGACTTTACTTTTCAAATTATGACAAACTCACTTCATTCAAATAAACAAATCCAACAAGTCCACAATTTCCAAGAACTCGTTTCAACACCATTTCAAGGAGATATCAATGCAATTTGTTGGAACCGAAAACTAGTAGGTGATTTTTCAGAAATTGTTCAAAAGATAGAACTAAATGAAAACATGGTTGAGATTACTCAAGAAGAACTGCGAGAACTGCAGTTGAGTAAACAAGGTCAGCTGGCGAGAGAAATTTTGATCAATGATTTTAATTTACTAAAGAATCATGGCGCATCTCCAGTCCTAAATATTATCAATAATTACGAAAGAGATGATTCCTATCCGTTTTTCCCAACCGATGTTTATTCATTTCATGTCGATCGTTCTCCGATTCCATCAGCTACTTTTCTATGCACTTATTTTGGTGAATCAAGTGAGATAATACCGAATTCAGAAGCTACACAAAAAGTGCTCATTCCAGAAACCCGAGCTGAACTCAAAAAGTTGTTCGGAGGAAAAGAGAAAGGTTTTGAGGAGTTCTTAAGTGAATATTTCTTCGATTTACATTATCAAGCGAAACCTGATGGAAATCCGATCAGTTTAGGAATTGGAAATTTGTGGAAATTAGCAATTGATCATCCGCAGAGTAAGGTTTTGCCTTGTCTTCATAGAGCACCGAAGGAGAAAGAAGGGGAGAAGCGGCTGATGATTATTTGTTAGAGAAAAATTAACCACCAAGGCGCTAAGGTGTCGCTAAGTGCTCAAAGAAGAAGAAAACTACAACTCAGCGAACTTAGCGAAAGCCTCTGCGACTTAGCGGTTAAAAAAAAGCCCATCTTAAAAAGACAGGCCAATATTTAAAGCATCAAACTCAAAAATTCATAATTCAACATTCATCATTTTGAAAAAAGAATTTCATCAACAGTATTAAAAGAAATCGCATGATAATTTGGTCTCGCTTCCTTATAAACTTCTCTTCCCCATTCCAAAGTTTCCTCTGAACTAGCTAAAGTCGTGTACAACGGTTCCAAGTATTTTCTTCTTCCTACCTTGGTTAAGAAAGCTTTCATTTCTGGACGAATTTCTTTGTAGTTGTTTTTGATCCCAAGTACATACCATTCTGACATGATTTCAGAATTTCCGCTGTTTTTGAAGTTCAATTGTTTGTCAATCGCAATCATTTTATCTTTTTCCAATTCTCCATTAAATCCTCTAATAAAAGCCATCCATTCTTGCGTAGTTTTGTCTTTTCTCTTTAAATCTTTTGGTAAATTTTTTCCTTCTTTGATGTTTGAAGCAAGTTTTTCTGCAATCTCGAATTTCTTTGATTCAACCTTTACGATGTTGTCTGGAATTCCAGCTCCATAAATCCATTCTTCTGTATTGAAGCCCATTTCAGATAGTTCTGGAAGGTTTTTGTTTAAGTAATTTACAAAATCTTCTGTCGTTAAAGTTTCAAATTTATGTGCATTGAAATAACCATTTATAAATAAATCGAACTTTTCTCTACCTACTTTAGATTCAATTGTCTTTAAGAAAAACGAACCTTTTCCATAAGCAATATCCGTCATTCCGTCGTCAGGATTTCTATTGTCTAAGTTTAGTTTCAAATGTGTATCTTTTTGATTTCCTTCTTTGTTCATTTCTGAAATGGTATTCTTTAATTCTTGGAGTTCAATAATCGCAAGCATATCAGCCACTTCTTTACCATAAACTTCTTCCATGATTCTGTTCTCGAAATAAACAGTGAATCCTTCATTCAACCAAAAGTCGTCCCATGAAGCATTCGTAACCAGATTTCCTGACCAAGAATGTGCTAATTCATGTGCAATTGTACTTACTAAACTTCCGTCTCCAGCAATTAAAGTTGGCGTAACGAAAGTTAGTCTCGGATTTTCCATTCCACCAAAAGGGAACGAGTAAGGCAATACCACAACGTCATAAATGTCCCAAAGGTAATCTCCGTAAAGGCCTTCAGCTGCATCAATCATTTTTGGAATGTCCTTAAATTCTTTTTCAGCAGCATCAATCATGTGCGGTTCTGCATAAACTCCACTGTTGTCGCTCAATTTTCTGTATTCTAATTCTCCAACCGTCAATGCTAATAAATAAGAGGGAATTGGTTGTTTCATTTCAAAATGATAAACCCCACTTTCGTTTAATTCTGTAGGATTTGTAGCGCTCATCAAAGGCAACATTCCTTCAGGAACTTTTACCGTTGCTGAATAAGTAATTCTATTTTCAGGTGTATCTTGAACTGGAATCCATGATCTTGTCAAAATCGCTTGACCTTGTGTATATAGGAATGGATATTTTCCACTTCCAGTTAATTCTGGAGCTAACCAACCCAAAGCTTCTGCGTTTGGAGAAGTAGAATAATAGATGTTAACGAATAAGTCACCAATGTCTAAATCAACAATCAGTGGTGAACCTAATAATGAATCGTATTCGCCTATTTCAAATCTTGCATCATATTCATTGTTTTTATCTCCTAAGGTTACTTTTTCAATATTCAAATCTTTTATATCGAAATAAACCTTTTTGAATCCTGCATTTTTTACTCTATGTCTAGCAATACCTTCAATGACTTTTTTATCAACATCCAGTGACAATTCAAGATTAAGATGAAGCGTTTTAACTTCGTCTAATTTACTGTAACTGTGACTTGTGACCGTAACTTCTGATGTCTTAATTTCAACTTCTTTTTGTTCTTTCTTTTGTTCTTGATTACAAGAGAATAAAGCGAGAGCAGCCAATACTGGGAAAATCTTTTTAATCATATACTTAAGTGTTTGTAAAATGTAAAAATAGGACTATTTATGAAGTTTACAGGAATTATGTGTCATTAGTGGGGGAAGGATACTAGAATTCTCGTTGGAAGCATTGCCTTCGACAGTCAACGGATTACTCTGTGGAAAATAAGTTGATGATTGATTTTGAGTATCAGGAATTGGGAGAATATCTAAGTTTAGGTTGTAATGCTTTTAGGGACTTTTAACCCTCGGTGACTGAGCTTGTCGAAGGTGACGGGGTTCTCGTTGGAAGTGTCGAAAGCGACCGAGTAAACGAATTATTCTTTAATTTCCAATTTTTTAAATCACTGTCATATTCCCTCATAAACATCAATACTTGCCTTCATTTATTAATTCTGAACTGCATTACTCAAACTAAATTAACGTATTTTGGGTTGAGCTCAATAATTTTAATTATTTTCACGACCCAAATACTAATGAAACAATATGAGTTTAGACACAAGTGTTAAGAGAGAGATGATGGGACACCCGATGGGATTGTTCATTTTATTTTTTACAGAAATGTGGGAACGATTCTCATACTATGGAATGCGAGGTATTCTTACCTTGTATGTTGCCGCTTCGGCTACCGCTGCAGATCCAGGTTTAGGATGGAGCAGTAAAGATGCAATTTGGTTATACGGATGGTACACAATGTTCGTTTATGTTGCATCAATTCCAGGGGGTTGGATTGCCGATAAATTTCTCGGACAGAAGAAAACAGTATTGTATGGTGGACTTTTGCTTTGTGTTGGACACGGAGTTCTTGCAATTCCTCAAGATTGGGCATTTTTCACAGGACTTGGACTAATTATTTTAGGAGTTGGTGGATTAAAGCCAAACATTTCTACAATGGTTGGTGGTTTATATGAAGATGGCGACATCAGAAGAGACAGTGGATTTACAATTTTCTATATAGGAATTAACATTGGTGCATTCTTAGCAAGTATTTCTGTTGGATTAGTTGCTTATTACTACGGATGGCATTATGGTTTCGGTTTAGCTGGAATCGGAATGTTATTAGGTCAAGCAGTTTACATCTGGGGACAAAAATACCTTGTAGGAATTGGAGAATTTAGTGGTGGAGACAAAGTGAGCGCTGCTGAAAAAGAAGCTGCAAAACGTCCATTATCTAAAATTGAAAAAGACAGAATTATCGTTCTATTGATTTCATTCTTAATCGTAATTGTTTTTTGGGGAGCTTTCGAGCAAGCTGGAGGATTAATGAACTTGTACACGGATATGAAAATTGATAGAAATATCGGTTTAAGTTGGATGGAAGAAATTCCAGCAGCAGTATTCCAATCATTGAACGCTGGTTACATCATTATATTCGGTACTGCAATTGGTGGATTCTGGGTATGGTGGAAGAAAAAAGGACGTGAATCTTCATCTCTTTTCAAAATGGCCATTGGTACAATCATTATGGGATTAGGGTATGTATTTATGATGTTTGCATCGAAAGAAGCAAGTTCAGAAACTTTCGGAAAGGCAGCAATGTTCTGGATTTTCCTTGCTTATTTATTCCACACAATTGGTGAACTTTCTACTTCACCAGTTTCACTTTCTTTCATTACTAAATTAGCACCTTTGAAATACGCTTCAATTATGATGGGTATTTACTTCGCTGCAACTGGTTTCGGAAATAAGTTAGCTGGAAGTATTGGAGAATCTTCACAATTGACTCCTTATAGGGCAGAAGTTGTTTATGAAAAAGACCAAATGATTCCATTCATGAAGATGGATACCATGAAGGTTAAAAATGAAGCGAATAAGGTTGTTCAGGTAATTGATTATCCAATCAATGAAGACAAGAACTTTGAGATAAAAAGTTATGTCTATTTGCAAGGTGACCAAATTCAATTTACAGAATTTCAAGGAACTAGAGAATTGAATGCTATTTTCAAGTTGGATGAAGACAGAAAACAAGAGTTAAAAGGAATTTTGGCTGAGCACAATGCAACGCAAGAAACGCCTTATCATGCAAGACTTGTGTTTGAAAAAGATTCTGATTTCGCTAAAGAAATTGAAAATAAAGGTGACGGTAAAAACTATGGTGTTTCATTCGTTTTAGAAGAAGAACAAAGCGAACAGGAATACAATACTTTCATGTGGCTTACGATTTTCACAGTTAGTTTTGGTTTGTTACTGATCTTATTAATTAAGAGATTGAAAAAGTTAACGCACGGTGCGGAAGACAAAGAGGTTGAAGGCCTTGAAGCGGAAGGTTATGAAATAGCAGATACTGAAATAAAAGACTAATTACAAAAAACAATTATGGCAGAAGCAGTTGACAGATCTCAGCATGATGAGTTCTTTAAAAGTAAAGTATTAGGTCACCCAGCAGGGTTGTTTGTTCTTTTCTTTACGGAAATGTGGGAAAGATTCTCTTTCTATGGAATGAGAGTTTTATTGATTAACTTCCTTACAATGGCGGTTATTGGTAGTAATCCAGGTTGGGAATGGTCTGCAGAAAATGCAGGTGCTCTTTTCGGAACTTATGCGGGTTTACTTTACTTAACGCCGATTTTGGGTGGTGTAATTGCCGATAAATTCGTGGGTTACCGCTGGGCAGTGCTGATTGGTTGTGTGATTATGACTTTGGGACACGCTTCAATGGCTTTGGAAACAGAATTCTCTTTATACATGGGATTGGCTTTGCTAGTTTTAGGAACAGGATTCTTTAAGCCAAATATCACCTCAATTATTTCTGAAATGTACACCTATCTTCCTGAAAAGAAAGATGGTGCTTACACGATTTTCTACATGGGAGTTAACGCTGGTGCATTCTTCGGGATGATGCTTTGTGGTTACCTTGCAGAACGTGTTGGTTGGTCTTGGGGATTCGGATTAGCAGGAGTATTTATGTTATTTGGAACAATCCAGTTCTATTTAGCGAAACCTCTTTTTGGAAAAATTGGTGCTCCACCAGTTCGTCAATCTAAAGAGGAAAAAGCTGCTGAAGTAAAAGATTATAAAGAAAATAAATTTACGATAGTAGATAAAATCTTAATCGTTGTTACAGCAATTATTGGATTACTTTATTTAATCAACGATCCAGTTTCTAAAATTGGGGGTATCAATTTACTACCAGAAGAATTCTTACTTTCAAAAGATACGCTGTCAGGTTCGTTGGTGATTATCATAGGTGGTGTTCTTTTGTTCTTATATTTAATCATAACAAGAATTATCCGTTATGAAAAAATTGTAAGAGATAAAATGATTGCAGTGATCATATTTGCATTCTTTACTGTATTGTTCTTTATTCCATTCGAGCAAGCAGCAACATCAATGGTTATTTTCGCCAGAGATTACACGGATAGGGTGCTTACCGGGAATTCAGCATTGATATTTAACGTAGTAAATACTTTGTTGACGGTTATTCCTTTGATGATTATTACTTGGGTTCTTTATTTATTGAATAAAAAATCATTCACTAAGATTCCAGGAAGTAACATTGTTCTAGCAATTTGTTTTGCCCTTGTTTGGGGAATCGTTGTTTGGATGTTAGTTCAGGATTTCTCAACTAAATCATACGCTGTAACCTACCAAGCTGTGGAAACAGAGCAAATTATCGACGGTAAATCAATAAAAGAATATGTGCCAATTACTGAAGCTCGTCCTTTACAAGCTGGCGAAGTAAGCGAAACACAAACGTTAAGTGTTTCTTCAAGCAGTGAATTAACAGTTGGACAACCTGTTGCAGCTCACCTTGAATTAGGGAAATACCATTATTTAGACGCTCAAACGCAGGAACAATTAGCGATTGATTACGATGATAAAGGTCTAGAATCTACTATTGTCTTAGGTGAAGTTTCTGAAATCAAAGAAAACCAAGTTGAAATTACAGTTTCATGGTTTAGTATTTTGAACTCGTTCTTCATTATTGCATTTGCATCTTTCTTCTCGAAATGGTGGGAAAGTAAATACAATCCATCAGCTGCAATGAAATACTCTTTGGGATTGATCTTAGTTGGAGTTGGATTCGCAATTCTAGCTTATGGTTCAAGCTTTATTCCACCAGGAGCAGAAGCAGGAATGGTGCGAGTAAGTATGGTCTGGCTGGTCTTGGCGTATCTATTCCACACCATTGGAGAACTCTGTTTATCTCCCGTTGGATTGTCCTACGTGAGTAAACTAGTGCCACCAAGAATGATAGCATTAATGTTTGGTATGTGGTATTTAGCCATTGCAATTGGAAATAAAACCGCAGCATCTATGGGAGGTATGGTTGAACAAATTCAAGAGGAGTACAGCTTGTCTGCTTTCTTCTTAATCTTCACCGCAATTCCAGTTGTAGCAGGAATTCTTATTGCATTATTGAATCCATTATTGAAGAAGTTAATGCACGGAGTAAAATAGTCTTTGCAAGAAAACTCCAAATAAGATCAGTATTGATTTATTGAAATAATATGAAAATATAAAATGCCGTTCCATGATTATTATGGAACGGTATTTTTTTTGAATAAGAATTAAGAATCGTTGCGAATTAACTTTTTCAATTTCTAAATTTGTAGGAATATTAGAACAACATTTTTTAAAAAGAGTAAACCATGGAAACAATTGAATTCAACCTCGAAGGAGAATATATAGAATTACTACAACTATTAAAAGCAACTGGAATAGCTCAAACAGGAGGCCATGCAAAGATGATTGTCGATGATGGAGGTGTTGTGAGAGATGGTGAAGTGGAAACGCGTAAACGAGCGAAAATTCGCAAAGGCGATGTTATTGAAATCGAAGGAAGCATTAAAATAATTATTAATGTTTAAGGGTTAATGTTTAACGGTTTGATTATGATTGTTTTACATAAGCCATTCGCTGTCTTAGTAAAACGGATTAAGCAAATTTTAAATCACCGGTTTTAGGTGGTAATATTGTTAGAAAAAATCCGTGAAAATCTGCGCTGCTTTGCATCCGCGTCATCCGCGTTCCATTGATCCAAACAATTATCAACTATCCATCCTAATCCCGTTAAACATTAATAATTAAACCTTAAACATTAAAAAGGTTTATCTTTTACTGCGTTGCATTGGATTTTCATTAATCCTACTTTCTTTAAACATATTAAATCTTGTCGGTTCAACTTTTCTTGGCCAACTGTTATTGCTGATATCTGTATCTGCTGTTTCTAAAAATGGATCTAAGATAAAGGCACTTACTTCTTTATCAAAATACAATACTTTTGAAACTTGGAAATTGTGTCTTCTCCATATTTCTGCTGGAATTCTGATTACTTCTTCTGAACCATCAATGAATTCAGCTTTGATAATCAATGGCATTACTAATCCTCCGATATTACTGAAATTCAACTCGTAGAAATGCATTCCGCTGTTTAATAAATCCTTGTCTTCTTGACTTAATGTTCCTTGCAACTTTTCGAAATCTTCATTGTCCGCTGATTCTATTGCAAACGGATCTTGCGTGTTATAGTAATCTGCTAATTCTGGTTTTCTTTCTAATCTTGTTTTGTTCGTGTCCGCTTGGTTGCGCTGAGTTCCGATAAATTCTGAACCTCTTTCAGATTCACTTTTTTCGACTTGCTTTTCAATTTGTGGATTCCCAGTATTCATTTGGAACCATTTCACGTCTGTCATTGCAATATCCACATGATCGGTAGAGTAGAACCAACCTCTCCAAAACCAATCCAAATCAACTCCAGAAGCGTCTTCCATTGTGCGGAAGAAATCTGCTGGTGTTGGATGTTTGAATGCCCAACGATTCGCATAGACTTTAAAGGCATGATCGAATAATTCACGTCCCATTATTGTTTCACGAAGGATATTTAATGCTGTTGCTGGTTTTCCATAAGCGTTGTTTCCAAATTGCCAAATCGATTCTGAATTGGTCATGATTGGAGAAATATATTCTTTGTCTCCACCCATGTAATCGCTAATCATATAAGCTGGACCTCTTCTTGACGGATAATTGCGTTCCCATTTTTGTTCTGCAACATATTGTAAGAAAGTGTTCAATCCTTCGTCCATCCAAGTCCATTGGCGTTCATCAGAATTAATAATCATCGGGAAAAAGTTATGTCCAACTTCGTGAATAATCACAGACATCATTCCATATTTAGTACGTGGAGGATAAGTTCCATCTTTTTCTGGTCGGCCATAGTTGAAACAAATCATCGGGTATTCCATTCCAATTGCTGCTGCATGAACAGAAATTGCTACAGGATATGGATAAGCAATTGTGTGATCAGAATAAACTTCTAAAGTATGTGCCACAACTTCTGTGGAATACTTTTCCCAAAGTGGATTACCTTCTTTTGGATAATATGACATTGCTAAAGTAGTTTTGTCTTCAATTTTCACTGGCATCACATCCCATATAAATTTTCTTGAAGAAGCAAAAGCAAAATCACGCACGTTTTCAGCTTTGAATTTCCAAACCTTCGTTTTCTTAGATTTTGTCTTTTCATTTTCCGTGGCTTCTTCTTGCGTGACGATTATTGTCGGCTTTGAAAAGTCTTTTTTTGCAGCTGCTAAACGTTCTCTTTGCTTGCTTGTCAATACTTGAGATTCATTTTGTAAAACTCCTGTTGCAGCGATAACGTGATCATCTGGAACTTTAATTTCAACATTGTAATCTCCAAATGGCAAAGTAAATTCACCTCGACCTAAAAATTGCTTATTCTGCCATCCTTCTACATCATTGTAAACACACATTCTTGGGAAAAACTTCGCTATAGTATAAAGGTAGTTTTCATCTTCTGGGAAATATTCATATCCAGCTCGACCACCAATTTTCATTCTGTCGTTAATATTGTACCACCATTTTAAATCAAAACTAATTGACTTTCCTGGCTGTAATGGTTCTTTTAAATCAATGCGCAACATGGTTTTGTTAATGGCGTAATCCATATCTTCTCCATTCGTAGCTTTGATATAATCGATTTTATATCCTCCATCAAATTCAAACATTTTACTGTGCACTTTCGCAAGCGTATTGAAATCTTCCATTCTTTCCACTTGAATAAGCTTAGAATCGGAACCTTGGGCGCGCATGTTTTGATCCAATTGTAACCACAAATAATCCAATCTGTCAGGCGAATTGTTTATATAAGTGATGCGCTCTTTTCCATGAATTGTTTGCTTTTCATCATCCAATTCAATCTTGATGTCATAATTCGCTTGTTGTTGATAATACTCATGTCCTGGAGCTCCAGAAGCGGTTCTGTATACATTTGGCGTCGCTAATTCTTGTTTCAACTGTCGAAACTTATTCATGTTGATATTTTCTGGGTTGTCATGTCCTTGACTCCAGCTATTCAAACATGTAAATGCGAAGATAATTGCGAAAAATATTCTCATAGTTCTATCGTTCTTTTTGATCTTGTGTTCAGAAAAGTAACAAATTGTTTCCCTTCTGGTTTAAATAAAGTAAGCTTGTTTTGTTGTAATGGAAAAAAGTTCATCAATAAATCATATTGAACTTCAATCGTTTTAGGTTTTTCCATTTTACGTGATGTCAAGAAGATCACCACTTGGTCGTTGTCGTTAATTTTTATTCCAACTAAATCCAATTGAAGCTTATTCCCTTTGACCAGAATTTGAAATCCTTTTGAAATTTCTTGTTCAATCATAGAGAGATATATCGGTTTACCAACACATTCTTCCAAGCGAGGAATAGAAATCCCTTGATCTGCAAGATAATCTTCCAAATCGTGTCCGGTAACTTCTAATGAGATTTCAAATTGTTCTGTTTTCTCATTGTATTGCATTTCAGCAAATGAGAAATAAAATTCATGCGCACTCAATTGAAATGAGAACGTGAAAATTATCGAGATTAAAAGAAGTCGTAAAGTCATAGGACTGGCGAATTTACCTAAAATTTTTTGAATAATGACGTGTATTTAATGATGAATTATAAATCAGCCAGTGGTCGGACAAGTTGATGAAGGATGAATGTTGGAATGATTTCCGAGATGTTAAAGTTAGCGGATTACCGCATAATTATATTTGTTCATCTTTTACTCCTGTTCACGTCTCGTGAACAAGCCAATTTTGTGAACGATAACGTTTTTTATAATTCGACATTCGTAATTGACAAATTCGTAATTAATTAAACCCTACATTTGATTAATAAGAACTAAAACAATTCTCCAAAATGAAGTCGATAGCAGTTTTACTCAGTATTTCCGTTTTAATGATTTTTACTAGTTGTAAAAAATGTAACAATGATGATCCTACTGCAAGGGTTGTAAATAATGGAACTTCCGCAGTGAGCTTACAAATCACCTCGTCTGTTGGAAATGTAATTTCAATTACAGGATTGGAGAAAGGTTTAATATCTTCTGAAAAAAGTTATTCTACGGGAGTTGCTACTATAAGCGGAACTATTGAAGGAATTCAATTGTCAGAATCCGTTGATATGGCAGAATGTTATGCTTACGATATCACCATTACTAGTGATAATAAACTCTCAGTTTTTTCACAGGATAAAAATTAAGTATTAAAACAATAATTCTATTTATAGCGCTGTAGCATGAATGGTGGCTGAGTTTGCCGAAGTCCAGCTCGTGATTCGCTATCAGTAGGTTCCAGAATCATATACCTTAATTAATCGTGCAAATTTGTCAAACAACTGACAAGGCGCTTCTCCATTTATCTTTGTAAAATCAAATCAATTCCCGAAAGCGTACTCTGCGTCCCGACAACTGTACGCGACTGCGTTATTCTTCCTTCTTCTTCTTCTTCTTTGCGAATCACATTCGACAAGCTCAATGCAGCGCTCTGTCCCTCCGCGAAACTCCGCGCTACTCTTCCCTTAATCACTCAACATCGTTGTCACATAAATGTCACATAGTTTAGTAAATTCTTAAAAAATGTAAAATAGCAATTCCACTTCGGAAATAAATCCATAATTTAAGCTTACGAACTAAAACAAACAATTATGAGTAAGAGGATTTCAGACAAAATGGAGAAGATATTGAACAATCAAATGACAATGGAGGCTTATCAATCACAAGTATATTTATCTTATGGTTCTTGGGCAGAAGTTAACGGATACCCAGGAATAGCAACTTTTTTATACGGACACATGCAAGAAGAACGTGAACACATGTTTAAAATTTTGAAATATATCAATGAAAGAGGAGGAGCTACAAAAATTGAAGCAATTAAAGCTGCTCCAGCCAATCCAAAAGATTTAGGAGATTGTTTCCAGAAGATTTTACAACACGAAATTGACAATTCAAAAGAAATTGATAAAATCGTAAATCTTGCACACGAGGAAAAAGATTGGTCTACATTTAGTTTCGGACAATGGTTCGTTCAAGAGCAAATTGAAGAAGAAGCTTTAATAAATGATGTAATCGACAAATACAATCTTGCCGCTGGAGATGGAAAAGGAGGGAACTCTAATCTTTATGACATGGACAAAGATTTGGCAACCGCATCTCAAGAAGGTGATATGCCAAGGGAAGAAAAGATATAAAAGAAAAGGTATAAAAAAAATGCGCATCAGTTCAACTGATGCGCAATTTTTTTTATAAAACGAATGCTTACATTATAGCATCTAATTTACTTTTCAACTGCTCCTTAGGAACTGCTCCAATTGATTTGTCAGCAACTTCACCATTTTTGATAAACAAAACTGTTGGGATGTTACGTACTCCAAATTTAGCTGAAACTCCAGGGTTTGCATCTACATCAACTTTTCCGATAAGTGCTTTTCCTTCATATTCACCGTGCATTTCATCGATAATTGGTCCGATTAATCTACATGGTCCACACCATTCTGCCCAGAAATCAATCAAAACTGGTTTGTCTGACTTCATTACTAACTCATCAAAATTCGCATCTGTTATTTCTACTGCCATAGCTGTATTTTTTATTTGTTATTGTTCTTTTGAATATTCAATTTATAAATATAAACCTTCATCCTCGATTTATCAAACTTTTTGCCAACTCTAATTTAAAGACAGATTGGCACAAAATCGATTAAGAAAGCGACATTAACTGTCTATAAGTCCCATTTTACGCAATAAGAAGCTTGCATTCATGTTCTTTGCTACACCGTTACGAATGCAATAATCAAAGGAAATATCATCGCCATTTATTTCTGTGTCAAAGTATTTGTTGACCACACTCGTATAAACATTTGCTAAATTAGTCAATGACAAATCATGTGTCGCAATGATTCCTCTTGCTTCTAATTGATTTAATTTCTGTAAGAATTTCGCCGAACCTTCTTCCTTGTCTTTTGAGTTTGTTCCTTTCAAAATTTCATCTAAAATGATAAAAACGTTTTCGCCACGTTCTATTGCATCAACGATAAATCGCAAGCGCAATAATTCTGCATGGAAATAAGAAGTTTCATCTTTCAAGTCATCACTTGTTCGCATGCTGGAATATAAATGCATGTCAGGAAATACGAACTTCTCAGCGAAAACATGAAATCCTGCTCTGGCTAACATTAAATTTACTCCAATGCTTCTTAAGAATGTACTTTTTCCTGCCATGTTGGGCCCTGTAACAATTGCGAATTGCTGAATTGAAGAAAGCGTAAAATCGTTACTCACCAATTTCTGTAAAGGAATTATCGGGTGACCTAATTTAATCAATTCAATTGCCCCATCTTTTTTATCTGTCAATGAAGGAACAGTTGTGTTTTTATCAAAGTTGTATCTGAAAATCGCTCCACTGATCAAAGCTTCCATTTCATAAACGATTTCTTCCCAACGTTCAACATGTGATGTATATTGATTGTTCCATTTTTCCATGCTAATCAACAAACGGAAATCCCAAGCGAAGAAGAAGTTCAAGAAAATGGCCACAAGAATATTATTTCTGAATTCCGCCTGTTTTACCAATTTAGAAAGTTCAGTTAATCCTTGTTTACCATTGTTTTCAGCTTGGAACAATTCTTTATGATAATCCTTCATTAATTTTGAAGAGAAATTTTCTTGTTCCATTCTCATCAATTGATTGCGCATCGCAGCTACTCTAAATCCAACTTTTGAAAGTGATTGATGCAATTGATTTGTGGTTTTTAAAGATTGACGAATTGGAATAAAAATAATAATAGTAGCAATTGCAAAGTGAATTCCACCGATAAAATCAAAATAATAAGCAGCGAAAGCTATAAATGCTATGATGGGAGACACTATGCTTAACGCTTTCATCCAAGATTTTGCAGGATATTCATCTTTCAATAAATCAGAAATACTCACTTCAGTTGCTTCCTTATCTAAAGTACTTCCGTGAGCCAAATAATCTTGATACCATTCTTTTTTGTCCTTCAATTCATCAATCGCTTCTGCACTTTCTAACGGTGTTTCAACTCCATTTAAAAGGCGTTTAACCAATGCTTTTTCTCCTTTTTTGGTTACAGTTCTGTTGAATAATTGAAAGAAACTTCCTTTCCCAAAAATATCCATATCATAACTAAACGGATGTTGTGGATTCATATACTCTTCTCCATCATCAAAGCTTGAGTAATCATGTTGACATCCCTTAATCTCGTTTTCATTAATGCGAATAAGTGCTTTTACGTAATTGAGTTGGTCTTTGTTTTCAGCACTTTTCCGAACGAAAATCAAAAACAGAATAACTGTAGCCACAATTCCCAAGGCAGAATAACCGCCATAAGGATAAGTGAAATAAGCTAAAATCCCGATGGATAAGAATGAAATCAAGCGCACCGCAACCCAAATGCGCGAACGTTTTGTGTATTTTTTTAGCTCAATAGTTAATTCTTCTATTCTCTTTTTATAAAATGCTGTTGAATAATTCTCTTTTGTCATTTCCTAGTAACTCTATTTAATCTCTGCTTTTAAACAGATGTTTTGGTTCAAAATTATAAATAGACTGAAAAGAATAAGTTTTAGTCCAACTGTGTTTCCAAACAGAGACTAAATCCTAACTTTGCACCCATGAATAAAGGCATTCTGTATATGATACTTTCGGGACTGTGCTACATTATAGTCAATGTCCTGGTCAAAATTCTCGGACAAGGTCCAGATCAAACCATCATATCAGGTTTACAAAAATACCCAATCCCTGAAATAATCCTATTCAGATCCATCATAACATTTACGATTTGTCTGGCAGTCATCAAAGCTAAAGGAATTCCATTGTTCGGACACAACAAAAAATGGTTGGTCATCCGAGGAATTACGGGAACCATCGCCTTGACTTTATATTTCTACACCTTAAATAATTTACCGATTGCTATAGCAGCGACAATTCAATATTTAAGTCCAATTTTCACGGTATTGCTGGCTATTTTTATTCTGAAAGAAAAAGTAAAACCCATTCAAGGCTTGTTTTTCCTCATCGCATTTCTAGGAATTGTCTTTATCAGTTTCTCTAAATACTTTAGTGAAGACAACTCCATTTCGAACATAAATCCGTGGTGGATTGTAGTTGGAATCTGTTCTGCTGCCTTCGCTGGAATGGCGTACAATGCAATCGCAAAATGTCGATACACCGATGCGCCAATTACAGTTGTGCTGTACTTCCCATTAATCGCAATTCCTGTAATGTCCATCCTTACCGCTTTCGATTATGTTGTTCCACAGGGAAAAGAATGGGGAGTTATTTTAGTGATTGGAGTTTTTACGCATATCGCGCAAATATTCGCCACGAAGTCGTTGCATGCGGCGAATACTGCTACGGTAACACCATTTAAGTATTTGGGTTCTATTTATGCTTTTGTACTTGGATTGTTTTTGTTTGATGAGGTGATTTCTTTGTATGCGATTGCAGGAATGTTGTTGATAATTGTTGGGGTTTTAGGGAATACGGTTGTGAGAGGGCGGATATTGAAGGAGGAGAAGGTTGGGGAAGTGGAGTGATTTATTCTAGTTGCTTAAATTTCACTACTTAATTTTTAAATTGTATATTTGATAAAGCTTAAAAAAATGGATTTACAATCAAGAAAAATTGAATTTGTTCAAGAATTTTTAAAACTTCAAAGTGAAGAAGTGATTTCTATGTTTGAAAGTATGTTAAAGAAAGAGATTAAGAATTCAGATGAACAAAATTTAGTTCCAATGTCTATTGAAGAATTCAATGCTAGGATAGACAGGTCTATGAGCGATTCAAAAAATGGAAGACTAATTAAGTCGAGTGATTTGAAAGCAAAAATGGAGAAATGGGGTTAGAAATTTATTGGACTGAATTTGCCGAAAGGGAATTAGAAAATATATTTGAATACTACTTAGAACATGCAAGCCCAGAAATAGCCGAAAAAATCACCTCTGGAATACTCAATTCTACAGATAAATTAAAAGAAAATCCAGAAATAGGTCCGATTGAACAAAGACTCAAAAATCGACCTCAAGGATTCCGATTTATAAATTACAAAAGGTACAAGATTATTTATTGGATCAATAAGGATGAAAATCGAGTTGAGATAAATGATGTTTTTAATACTCGACAAGATCCGGTGGAAATGGAGAGGAATGAGTGAGGTAGTTTCTAAGTACGCTGTTGTAGGGATGTTGTTGATTATTATTGGGGTTTTGGGGAATACGGTTGTGAGAGGGAAGGTTTTGAAGGAGGAGAAGGTTGGGAAGGAGGAGTGATTGTGTAACCTATTTAGCATACTTTAGTTACACATTTTTTGAAATAGGTTACAGAATTTTATCTTTTTAAGATGTTAAGTACAGATGATAAAGTAGAGAGAAAAATAAAGCAACTCAAGCAAGGTGCAATTATTTTCACTGAGGATTTTCAAGACTTGGGAAGTCCTGGAGCTATAAAAATAGCTTTACATCGCTTAACTAAAAAAGGATTAATAAGCGACCTAGCACGCGGTATTTATGCAAAGCCCACATATAGTAAATTATTAAATAAAGATGTACTTCCTTCTCTAGAAGAAATTGCTATGGCTATAGCCAAAAGAGACAAGGCGCGCATATTACCAAAGGGCGTTTATGCGCAAAATGTATTGGGCTTATCTACGCAAGTGCCTTTAAAATTAGTTTACTTAACTGATGGTTCACCCAGAAAAATAAATATTGGAAATCGTACGATACAATTTAAGAAAACTACAGCAAAAAACTTATCTTTAAAAGGTGAGATAAGTAAGTTAGTGGTTCAAGCGCTTAAAGAAATAGGTAAAGACAACGCCACGGAATTAGAACTAGAAAAAATAGATAGATTATTGCAAAAGGAGAATAAGAAAAATCTTAAACATGACATTGCTTTGGCTCCGCAGTGGATATCGGAAATCATATCAAAATCACTATAATGTCAGAACAAACATTTTATAACCTAAGTACAAAAGGAAAACTTCAAGTTTTTAAAGAAGTGTCAGATGAGAAAAATCTGCCCATGTTCGCAATTGAAAAAGATTGGTGGGTTGTGCAAACTTTAGATATTATTTTTCAACCTTACTCCAAAATAGAAACTTTTTGAGAAGTACTTTTTTTCTATTAACTTTGAAAGTAATTATTGTTGAATGAAAAAACTATTCATTATAGCTGGGTGCAATGGGGCAGGTAAAACCACTGCTTCTTATACTATTTTACCCGAGATATTGGATTGTGATGAATTTGTCAATGCAGATGAAATAGCCAAAGGACTTTCTCCTTTTCGTCCGGATAAAGCTGGAATTCAAGCTGGTCGACTTATGCTACAAAGAATTCAATATTTATTAAAAGAAAAGCATGATTTTGCTTTTGAGACAACTTTAGCGACGAAAAGTTATAAAAACTTAGTTTCCGAAGCTCAAAAAAGAGGTTATATGGTTACTTTAATATACTTTTACCTCAATTCACAGAATTTAGCTGTTAAAAGAGTCGAAACACGTGTAAAAGAGGGAGGTCATCATATTCCCGAGGATGTAATTCGCAGAAGATACGAAAATGGCCTGAAGAATTTTTTCAATATATATAGTACAATGGTTGATGAATGGATGTTTATTGATAACTCAGGGAAACCTTTTAAGTTAATAGCTCAAAAAAATCAGCTGAAAGAAAAAGTATATATTAAACAAGTTTGGAATAACTTAAAAATAAAATACAATGAATAATAAGAACGAAATTGATGAACAAACGAAAAAATTGCTTCGTGGATTAGAAAAGTCCTATCAAAAATTGGTGGAGTTTAAAAAATATAAGAAAAGCCCTTTAATTGTATCACAGGACGGTGTCATAGTAGAAATTCCTTACGATGAAATTCCTCTTACAACAACTTATGAAGCTAGCATTTAGCTATTCGTTTCACTGCAATCTATTTATCTACTTTGGTTATGCATTTTTTGAAATAGGGTACTGTTAGTTCTGTTTTCTAAAAACAACTAACTTGAAATCGTCAATTTATACATCAGTTTTTTGTAACGTTTTCAATTGTTTTTGTAACGTTTTGTAGTACGTTTTCGTTACAAAAATTTACAAAACCATTACAAAAGTGGGTATTTCCATTTTGGAAACAACCACTTAGCGCATAGTCAATACAACACATGTTTACCAAAACAAAATTCCTAATTAGCTATTCCTAACAAAAGCAAATATCCCAACACCAAAAAGCTTTCTACCTTTTTATCAATTTAACCACATTTCCAAATTGGTCACCTACACGCAAAAAGTAGAATCCAGATTTGTAATTACTGAGATCTAATTCTGTATTGAGAAGTACAACTTTATCCTTCGCCAGTAATCTTCCACTTTGATCGAAAATCATATAGTTTTCACCAAGTAATTTATTCGTTACTTCAAGCGTAATTGATGCACTTGTCGGATTTGGAAATACTGATATATCATTGGTCATTGAATTAAATTCTTCAATACTTAGCACGTCAATGTAGCCGTTATAGATAGTATGAAAAGTCTCATTTGTGATTATCGGAAGATTAAAATCAAAATAGATATCTGCTTCATTGTAAATCACACTTCCATATGGTAAGTTCGGAACTTGATCAACTCTAAAAGTAGCGAATCCATTACTTTCTGGTTCGTTAGTCGTGCTGTCAGGCAATAAAATGTTGTTAAAAGTCCATTCTAATACATTGCCATTCAATAGTTCGAATGAGTAATTATGACTAGAAACTCCTGGTGTAACAGTAAATAAATTCAATTGTGAATCCAAAGTATCACGAATTATAACTGTGAAAGCTGTGTCTGTTCCAGTGTTTTGGAATCTAATCAAATACTCTAATTGATCACCTCTAGAAATTCGATTTTCATCGGTCACACCTAAAGGAAAACCTTTTTTATCATTGGGATCATAGCTTCCTGTTAATTGCAAACAGTTAATGTCAATAAATGGATCTGCGTCGTCCAAAGGATATAGGTTAACAATATTAGGTGTCCAATTCAGAATGTCACCACACAATTCAATATGCGCGCTTGGATTAGAATTTCCAAAATGTAAAGGATGTTGCGGAACATTTATAATCCAAGTTTGTCCTGTTGCTGGAAATACATATAAATGAGATTCTCCACCTGTTAAAATTAATGAATCAGCGAATGTCAAAACAGTATCTTTAAAAATTAAAACAGGAGCATAACATTGCATATCGCCTGATCCAAGAGTTCCAGTGTTGGTCACTTCAAAGTAGAGAGAATCATTTTGACACCAACCATCAACGCTAATGCTTGATTGATCATAAGGCAATGCGCAATGCACTGGCAATTGACCATTTGGATTATAATTTAAAGGTAATCCAGGCAGCGTGTCCAAACTGCAGGGTGCAATTGGGAATAATTCCGCAGTATTACATATTGTTTGGTCCATAATAGCTTGACAATCTACCGTCGTTGCGATAAATATATTTTCTATTTGACCAGGATAAAAATCGCCAATCTCAAATTTAAAAGCATTGTTTCCTAGTGCAGTGTATGGATGTGAAGCACTTGTTAATGACAGCGTAGTGTCTAACTGAACCTCAACAAAAGCATTTGACATTATTTCGGTCGCTGTAAGCCCATTTTTTGCCTGAACAAAAACTGTAGCTGGAAAACATGGACGCGCTATTGGAGTAAGAATCGAAATATCGGGCTCTGCGCAAGGAATTGTGCTAAGCATTCCAATAGGAGGAGATTGAACTAGGATACTCGGATCAGTGACAGTGAAAGTCACTGAAGTTGAACAAGTAGGTGTCCAAGTTGTAGTTGTATCCACAGTTGCTGTATATGTGCCAATTGGAAGGCTATCAATATACCATACTCCTAGATTATCTGTTTGAACAACATAATTACCAGGATTAACTACAACCGTTAAGTTTTCAATTCCTAATTCAAGATTATCCACTGTGCAATTTTGATTAAAGTCTTGAAAAACATTACCTGAATGTCCCAGTAAAGTAGGATTTAAATCGAAGCCCCAGCCAAATAGATAACCATCATCTCCTCCCCAATTATCTTGAACAATGATTGTCCAATCACCATTTAAAGGGCACCCTATAAAGTTAGAGAAGCTTTCTTCTGGCAGGTAAACTCCATTTGGATTTACCGAAAGACCTTGAGATAAGATCGTTGGAATAGGGTTTATTAAATAATCGGTAGCCATATCACCGAAAGTATTGAAGTTAGAACTAAAGCAATAATCCCATCCAATTCCAGGACCTGTTGCTCCAAAGTTATCCTGAGGGTCTCCTAAAAACATACCACCACCACCAAATCCTCCTGGGAAAAATCCTCCAGCAGAATAAGAATTAACTAAAGGTATTATAGTTCCGTTTGGGCATTTTAATCCAATTTCTAAATCACCAAGAAAGCTGTGTTCAATATTCATACATACCGATTCCAAGTCAGCCGGTGTTGTAATTTGAACTCCTGGAAATCCTGTTACCGTTATATCAGATGTGTATTGAGTGCCATTTCCATCCGGAAGGAAAGTTAATGTATTATCGTAAAACGAACCATTTTGCGAAAACGCCAAAGTGGAACAAATAAGTAGTGTAAAGCTAGAGAGTATCTTAAATAATTTCATAGTAGTCTGGTTTTGTATCAAATGCTGAACAAATGTAATGAAACTTGAAAAAACTTCATCATTTAATTCATTAATAAAGGAAAGGTTTATCTTCTTAAATCAGATAAGTAACAAATTAATTCCCAACTCAAAAAAGAACATTCCAATATAACCCACACTTTTACTTGCAAAAAAGACTGAACCTTTTAATTTTACACTATAATTGAAACTAACAAATATTACATGAAACAGCTTATTGGACTTTTTGCTTTGCTTTTTTTATTTATCGGTTGCAAAAAGGAAACTGAACCAAATTGGACTTTACAAAAATCTAGGTTAAAGCATTCCTTTATAGAGACACAAAAAGTGGTGTTAAGTAGAGTTGTTTCTGCTCGCGATATGTATCAAGATGATGCGAAATTCTTCAATAACTTACCTGCTATTTTTGCACTCGAAGACTGTCGCGTAACTTGGAAAGCATTCTACAATGAGTTTTTGTTGTTGAGTCCTTATCGTTATTATTCGGGTGGTTTGGATGCTGGATTTGAAGAAAACCAAAACTATTTAGATTTATCGGGTATTAATTATTCCTATATTGATTATACCGTTAATCAACCAAATGCTGGAATAATTAAAGACAGTATCAATTATCCAGAGATAAATCAGGTGGGAATGTTAGCATGGAATCAAGAAGGCGGAGAAAAAAATATTGCTTTAGGTTTTCATGTTTTGGAGTTTTTATTGTGGGGAGAAGATTTGTCTGCAACAGGTCCAGGAATGCGTACAAATAATGATTACAGTAAGATCAATACCGAGAATGAGCGAAGAATGAAATACTTTTTAGATGCTTCTAAGTATCTGAATAAAATGATTGGAGATATCAGTCTTGACGCTAAATATGAAAATAATCTCTTAGCAATGAGCGAAGACGAAGCTTTAAATGAAATATTAAGCGGATACATGAAATTCTTGAAAGATGATTTAATAGCATCAACATTATTAAAACCTTTGGAAAGTCAAGATCCTAAAGATGAATTAAGTGATTTCTCTGACAATACATTATCAAATATTAAATCGAAAATAAATGGTTTACTTTATGCTCTTGATGGCTCCGAATTATTCCTTGGTTCAAGTGAATCATGGTATTTTATGATTGATTTCATAAGCGATGTAGATGATGAGTCAGCTCAAGAAATAATGGCTTCTTTAACAAAAGCCAGCGGTCTAATTTCTCAGATTAATGTTGATTTTGATCAAGCTATTCAAAATGCTTTTTCGAGAGAAAGACTCTATGAAGTAGTCTCAGAATTAAAAAATGTGTATTCGATTTTAGAGAAAATAAAGTTGGAGTATTCTTTTGGTGGATAAGGAAGATGTTGGATTTATTGATCTCAGAAAGCGCTCTAAATATGCACTTTAGTGCATCTAGCTTTAGCTTCTAAAAAGTCTATAGTCTAAGGTCTAAGGTCTATAGTCTAACATCTAATATCTAAATATTTTGATCTGTATAGAATTTTATTCTCATTTGAACCTATGGTGGTTCAGTTTTATTCAATACTAATTTTCATTTTTGCAACTTCTAAAATCCGTTCCATTTCACCACTAAGAGTTCTATAAATAAAAAGTCACACCAAAATCTAAAGTCGCAGTGAACAAGTTTTCTCTTTGAATTTGAAAATAAACATCTTCATGATTGAAAACATCGCTATCAGAATTATCTATGAAAGTATCAGGTTTACTATTGACTACAATTGTATATCGAAAACCTGTGTAAAGTGATATGAAATCAGCTATTGGATATCTGATTTTAAAACCTGTTTGCGCATAAATACCAAACGTATTTCCCCATTCAAATTCAGTTTGGTAATAATCTACACTTGACCAACGATCGTCATCTCCAGCATCCGTAAACTCATTCAAAGTATAAGCATAATTGCTGTTTCTCAATGCAGAAACTGAAACTCCAACAGATAAATCATAAGTAAAACCAATTCCAGAAGTTCCTTTTTTACTAGTAAATTCTAAAGACGGGCCAATGTATAAATTTCTATATCCTAAGGATTGAAAACGCAAATGAGTAGTGTCGGCAATCTTGTTCCCTTTTTGGGCAGAATAAAGTGAAGTGTAATTTGATGGCATAGACAATTCATAATTTTTAAAGGACGCAAATAATCCCAAGCTTATGCGTTTCGACATCACACGGTGATAACTGAAATTGGCGCCATAATCTAGCCAATCTTTTGACGCTATCATTTCATCGCCTGAAGGTTTAAACTCTTTCTGTTTGAAGGAACCAGAAACAAGAGGAATATTTCCTGATACAGAAAAATCAAAGTGATTCTTGTGATGCATAAAGCCTTCTTGCGCAAAGGCTAATGCTGAAACGAACAAGAGATTGAAGAATATAATTATCGATTTAGTCATTGTTCGAAAAAGATTTAGAAATGGATTCAAGAAATGAATTTTGAATGATGCGCTTGTTAAATGGATCATTAAATCTATTGTAAACCATCCCTTTTGTTGTTCCCGTTAAAGGGTCGAAATAAAGGGAAGAAAAAATTGCTTTATTTCCCGAATAAAAGAATTCTGGAATTACATAAGGCAATGTTATACCAAGTAATCCAAGTAAATGAAATGGCTTATATCTTGGTTCGTAAGCATGTTCGTATAAGCAAACGCCAACGATATCAGCTTTTGAGGCTTGTAAAATTTCAGCTAGTTCATCCGAAAATGGAGACTGAACAGGTTGTCTGTAATTGTTGAAGTAATAATTCTGAATAAAGACTGAATTGATGAGGTAATTGAGATTGTAATTTTCAGTTGAATTAAATTCCGAAACAACAATACCCGTTTTTTCAGTTGCAATTTGATAAGCATCATTAATGATCTCCATTTTATTACTGATTTCGGCATCTTTTTTCTTTTCAAATTTGACCAAACTAAAATTAGTTATTGCAATTGAGTAAGGAGTTTGATTTGAGTTTTTCACTTCTCCTAAACGATACATTTTATAGTTTTCTTGAAATTCTTTGCTTGTCACTAAATCAGGGATCATTAACAAATGATAGTTTGCCGAATCAACGCCTTTCGATTTTTGTTCCTGTGATTCAATAGCTAATAATTCCTTGTCTTTTTTATTCAAAGAATCTTTCGAATTGAATTGCTTAATTGCAGATATTAAATCAACCGTTCGATAATCAGCTATTTCAAATTCAGTAGATTTTGCAGCTATTTCAATCAAATCATTAAACATGCGAGCAATTGCTTTACTTTCTGGATAAGCATCTGTTAAGTCCTTTAAAGTACGCAAGCCTAAAGTTATTTTGACAGGTTTGGTTTGCATACTGATAAAACGCATAAAAACAGCTCCTTTACTGTCCGAAATCGAGTAAGGTGTATAGTTTTTAATTTGAATATTTCCTTCCTCTTGATTAATGTAGCCCCACCAAGCAGCAGCTTTTAGTTTATCCAAATAAGCAGAAGACTGACCTAGTTTTTCTAAAGCATAGATTTCATAAATTGCGTTTAAGAAATTGGCTTTTAAGACACTTAAAACAATGGATTCATGTCTTGCAATGTTAACGATATGCTTAAAATCGTTTTTATCATTTTTGAAAATTAGATCTCCAGCATTGCCCATTGTACTTGAAAATGGCTTTATTCTTTGAACCAATTCAGGAAATTCACCTTCAAAATCATATTCCTTAGGATTTGGCTTTTGTAACAAAAAGAATCTTGATTCAGGAATATAAGCATGCCCATTATTGAAATATTGAATGTCAAAAGAGTGTTCATAAAATGGTCTGTTCTGATACGTCAAAACATCAAAAGCACTTATTATTTCAACTTCAGCATACAGGTTTTTAGATTTAACGATGTCGAATGCTTGTTGATCCAATTTCATCTCATTCTCCAATGAAAAGCTTGACAATTCACTAATCATATTCTCTAAAGAAACCTTGCTTTCGGCTTTAGCATATAAAGGTTGAAAATCACTTTTCATGATTTCTATTTCTCTGGCAAGAAAAAACATTAACTGAGCTTCATTGGTCAATCTGCTAATTAATCCAGTGGTAATAAAGATGTTTGTTGAATCTGAGAAAGTCGCTACAGCATCATTTCTTAGGAGGTAAATTGAATATTTATCTGTTGTTAAATTCACCAATAAGTCTGAACAGTATTTAGAAACAGGATCGCCAAATACAATCATATTTGAAGCATACAATTGATCTAAATAGAACGCTTTCTTGTCTTTTTTTATCCCTTTAATCCAAGGCGTATCTTGGGGAAGATAAAAACGCGCTTCGTAATTCTCTAAAAATTTGGGTGTCTTCCCATTTGAATAAAGCAGTGATAATTCATCACTTTTTTCTTGACCTAAAACATTTGTAGTAATGAATAGAAAGATGATAATTAATATTCTCATTAAATAAGATTTATTCTAGATTGTTGTTGTTTCTAATAAGCAGTTCAGCAAATTTAACAAAATATATAAAAAGGAAGAGAGAAAGTTTCCGAGATGGTTTATTAACGCTGACTTGAAGCTTTAATCTTAACCTCGTTTGTTTCTAGTTGCAATTATATTCATTTGTTAATTAGTGGATTATAAATAAATTTCAATATATTTATAATTAAATACACTACGCACATTTTAAAATCAAAGATTATGAAATCTAATCAATACTTTACAAGCATTAAAACATTGCTCCTCACTTTTTTTATTGGTGTGAGTTTATCATTTTATGCAAACAATAACATTCCAACAAAATCTTATTTCGATCATCTTTCGGAAGTGAATAAAGAATGGAATCATCACAAAGATGCTGTTCCAGAAGGATTAATTTCTTTTAATTCAGATTTAGATAGAATTCAATTGCATCTTAGTTTGGTTATTGAACATTTGAAAACAAATTCTCCTTCATATTTAAATTCAGATCAAATTTCAAACAGATTGACTTTATTAGACAAGCTGCAAGAGTATGCCAACAATAAAGTTTTTCCAATCAATAAATATCATTCGATAAGAACACCTTATTTTGTTGATCATTTAGGAACGAACTGTGCCGTTGGACAAATGATTTATGTTTCAGGGAATGAAGAATTAGTTGCCAAAATCAGTAAAGAACATAATTACGACTATATAAAGGACATTCGCACAGAAGGAGTTGTGGAATGGGCCAATGAATTTGGTTTTACGCTCGATGAATTAAAATGGATTCAGCCGGCATATCCGCCAACTCAAACTATGGATCAAGTTTTAGATGGAACTAATGGGAAGGTAAATAAAATTCTACGTCATTACTCTGGTGAAAAGTTAACTATTGCTGGTGAGTTCACGGAATTGGATGGTTCACCATGTTTAAATATTGGTTTTTATGAGAACAATCAGCTTTCATGTTATGGAAATGGAATCGATGGGCAAGTTGATGATGTTATTGAAAGAGGAGGCACTGTTTACGCTTTTGGTAAATTTAATAATAATGGTGATTTTTATTCTATTGCTAAATATGATAGCTCAAGCTGGAGCTATATTGAAATTCCAAATAGAGAAGGAGCCACTATTACAGCGGTGAATAAAGGAAATGGAGGGAGTGGTTATTTTTTTGAAGTAGCATTGAGTCACAATTCGATTCCTAATCACCAAGAAACTTGGCGTCTTTTAGGTACCAATACTTGGGAAAAACAACTCCTGGTAAATGGAGTTATCAAAGATATTATTCTTTGTAATTATGGTAAAGTTCATGTCGGTAATTTTGATTCGGTGACAGTTTATAATTCTAATGCTACAATTGACACAACGCTTACGGTAAATAATGTGGTAATAAAATCTTACTATCCAAATGTTTGGTATGGAATAGAGGGTGAAATCAGCGAAACAGTAAATGTTGTAAAACAAATTGGGAATGCATTGATTTTTGGAGGAACATGCAGTGTTTCTTCTTGGGGTAATGATGTTTGTATAAGCAAATATTTTAATTCAGTTTTACAACCATTGTATCTTAATGACCATTTAGTTCAGGAGTTTTCTGTTAATACTATAGCGTATAATGGTGGGGATAAATTTACATTCGGAGGTGAGTTTTACATTGAAATTGGCTTCTCAACATACGGTGATAATCTCGCTACTTTTGATTTGGTGAATAATAACGCTGTTGCAATTGCAGTGTTGGATAAACCTGTAAATAGCATTGCTTTTATTAACGATGATTTATACGTCGGAGGGGATTTTCAAGATAATATGGGGAGTGCAGTGAATTATTTAGGAAGAATAACATCAACTGTTGGTCTCAGCGAAAACAAAGCCGAAATAAATCTCAACGTTTATCCAAATCCGTTCAATTCTATAATTAATTTGGAAGGCATTGAAGATGGAGCAAATTATTCAATTTTATACATCGATGGACGAGTTGCTAAAAGCGGAACTGTTCAGAATGAGAAAATAAATGAATTAGATTTCTTACCAAAAGGAAGTTATTTATTACAATTAGAATCGATGAAAGGGAATATCATTAGGAAGATTTTCAAGTAGTCTTTGCATGAAAACCTTAAATACTGCGTTATACTTGTTTGAAAGTATTACATTTAGTAGAGTAAAGAAATTTATATTGAACTATAATTAACAATGAAACAAGAAGAAATAATAGATTTAAAAGTAGAGAAAAAACGAAAGTCAACTGCCATTATTAACGCTGTCTTTATTGGAGCAATGATTGGAATTGTAATCTTCAGTATTTTTAAAAGCAGTATCAGTATTGTATCACTAATCCCTTTGTACTTTATTTATAGAGCGTTTAATAAATCTAATAATAAGTAAAAACTATGCGTTGCTACTTTCTGATAATATTTCTCTTACTATTAAGCGGAATACAGGCCCAAATTGTCGTTGTCGACATTAAAAACAAGCCAATTCCTTATGTTGAAGTATTGTCTAATAACAAACACTTTTATGAGCAAACCAACTTAAGAGGAGAATTGGATTCGAATGAAGTTATGAAGCTCAACCCGACGGATACTTTGTTTTTTCAACTCATCACTTATGAAAGAATATTCTTTATCAAAAGTGAATTAACTTCAAATGATACCATCAGATTAGCGGAACAAATTCAAGATCGAATTCAAGAATTCCAAGAGTTTTCAGTCGTTTCAAATAACAAAAAGAACAAGTATCAAATCATAGATGTCTGCTTTAGAAGTTACCAAGTAAATGATGATTCTGTTGCCTACTATTTGGATGGAAAAGGACAATGGATTTCGAAAATCAATAAAAGTAGATTTGATTTATTATTAAAAGAGAATAGATCTTTAGCAAATAAAGTCATTGAAAAAGAGGACGATAATCCAGATCGAACAGTTAATTTTGGATTCTCACCTTCTGTTCCTCGGCCGCCATTTTATTACCTACCTTTTCAATATCACAAAGATTTAACCTATCGTTTCAAGGACAGTTCTAATATTGAACTGTTTATTAAAGACAGCATTTATGTTGGGAATATAGAAACGACCAAAGACCATGTATTCTATACCATTTCTGATTATGATTTTGTGGGAACGAATAATGTGCTCAAGAATGAAATCAATAGACTTTATAATCAAATCACTTTGATTTTTAGAAACTACGAAGGTTTTGATGTTCGATTGATAAAAAACTACGATGATTTGTTGTATTACAAGTCATATCGAGAATACGCTACAAAACATGACAAAGACAAGGAGTACAAAAGAACTGTTCAAGTTACAGAGTTGTTTATTGAAAACGTTGCTTATGCCCAGTCCATCAATAAAAAAGAGATCAAAGATTCTACTAAAAATTGGAGAAAAAGTAATTACACTTCTGAATTTTGGAAAACTTGCGATTGCGAACTTTATGAACCACCAAATAGAAAATTGTTAAGTAATTTGTATGAACGATGAGGTTGAAAGTACATTTTTTCTCTAAAGTGAAAAGCAAAATTGATAGATATATGAGTAATAGATTATTTAAAAAGTATGGTTCTATATGATTTTGTGTGGGTAGATTTAAAATCTATGGTTTTAATTGAAGCTAAACGATTGTTAATTTGGTTCTAGTTTTATTTAAATGGAAACTTTCTATTAAAATACTTTTCGCTTAAC